>WNFI01184865.1_pt1 | contig 55721 bp, 53 predicted proteins | sample 5400471 | NCBI WGS metagenome assembly WNFI01 (sample SAMN13153348, study PRJNA577476) | soil metagenome | isolation source: 100 cm saprolite on Douglas fir-dominated hillslope | place: USA:California | collected 2013-09-17
GTCGGCGATGCAGCGCTCGAAAGCATGGCGGGTCGGATTTTGCGAGCGGGCATATTCGTAGCCTGTGTGCACGCCAGGCGACTGCTGCTTGAACGTGGACGTGGCGAAGATGGGCGTCATCACCGCACCGGTGGTCGGGTCGGGGGATTGCCCGGCATGGATGGAGCGGGTGGCGAAGCCTCGCCTGGATTTGTCGTTTTTCATGATCGAATCTTACCTGTTGATCCGGTGTCCGCGCGTTCTGCGGTGAGGGCTTGTACCTGGCGTCAAGGCGCACGGTGACGCAAGTGGTTCAGTACGTCCATGCGGGTGACGAGGCCATAGAATCTGCCTTTGTCGACGACGATGGCGACATGCCCCTTATTGAAGGTCTCGAGCAGTTTCGTCAACGGTGTTTGCAGGCCTACGGTCTCGAGGCGCTGGGTCATTGCCGATCGCACCGTGTCTGCGAAATGTCCGGTGCTTTTCCCGGTCGCGGTGAGCAAATCCCATTCGTCCACTATGCCGACGACCTTGCCCTCTTCGAGTACTGGAACCTGGGAAATATCATAAAGTTTCATGCGCGCATAGGCCGCCATCAGCTTGTCGTCGGGGCCGATCGTAACGGTGGCGCGCTCATCATGCCGGCGCGTGATCAGGTCGCGCAAATCACCGTATTGCTCGCGCCTGATGAAACCCTGTTCGATCATCCAGTAATCGTTGAATACCTTCGACAGGTATTTGTTGCCGCTGTCGCAGACAAAACTGACCACGCGCTTGGGCGATTTCTGCTCCCGGCAATAGCGCAATGCGGCGGTGAGCAAGGTGCCTGATGATGAGCCGGCGAGGATGGCTTCCTTGCTCAGCAATTCGCGCACGGCAACGGCTGCGTCTTCGTCGCTCACGGAATAGGCTTTCTTCACCCGCGAAAAATCCGCGATCGGGGGAATGAAGTCTTCGCCGATGCCTTCCACGAGCCAGCTGCCCGCCTCGCCGTATTTGCCTGTCTTCACATAATCGGCGAGCACCGATCCCACCGGGTCGGCGAGAATCATTTCGGTTCCGGGTGACGTCCTCGCAAAGTACCGCGACAGGCCGGTCATCGTACCGGCCGAACCGACGCCACAGACGATTGCGTCGACATCGTGACCCATCTGTTCCCATATCTCGGGACCGGTGGTGGTTTCATGGGCCTGCGGATTCGCCGGATTGCCGAACTGATTGACATAAAACGCGCCGGATTCGCGCGCAATCCGCTCGGCCATGTCCTGGTAATACTCGGCATGGCCCTTGCCGACGTCGGAACGGGTGAGGATAACTTGCGCACCCATGGCCTTCAGGTGAAAAATCTTCTCGCGGCTCATTTTGTCGGGAACGACCAGGATGAGCTTGTAGCCCTTCAGCGTCGCGACCAGGGCCAGGCCGAGGCCGGTATTGCCCGCGGTTGCCTCGATGATCGTGCCCCCGGCTTTAAGTTTGCCGTCGCGCTCGGCCGCCTCGATCATCGAGCGGCCGATGCGATCCTTGATCGAGCCGCCCGGATTCTGGCTTTCCAGTTTCAGGAACAGCCGGCATGGACCGGCATCGATGCGCGTGATCTCGACCAGCGGCGTATTTCCGATCAGGTCGAGCAGTTGTTGCGCGGCCACGGCAGCTTCTCCTTCCGCAGGATGATTCGGCAAGCAGGATTCGGACAGTCCGCGCCATCAGTCGTTCCTGCACGGCAACATCGAGCGCGGCGCGCAAGTTTACCCCGCCCGGATGGTTCAGTGAATCGAGGCGAAGCGCTGGTCACAACGGTTCACACGAAGCGCGCCCACCATAATCGCGCCGGCCGCCGTGGCGAATACGATTCGGCTGTACCGCCGCCCGGCAACACCGGTAAGCCGAATCAGCCGGCGACAGAAACCTGGCCGCGGTCGATCGAATAAATCACATCGAGCAATTCGCGCGAGTGCGAAAGATCGGATTCCGTCAGGACGATCGAGAGCCCTTTTTGCTTGAGCCCGGCGATAACCTCCGCAAGCCGCCTGGCCAGCACCGGCGCCACGCCTTCGAACGGTTCGTCGAGCAATAGAAGCTTGGTGCCGCACATCAGCGCGCGTGCGAGCGCCACCAGCTTTTGTTGCCCGCCGGAAAGCTGCAGCGCCTTGCGGTCGGAAAAAACCTCGACCTCGGGGATCATCTTGTAGACGTCGGCCAGCCGTTCGCGTGGATCCGCGATCCCCGCCGACCAGGCCGGAATCAGCACATTTTCCTGCACGGTCAGCGAGGGCACCAGGCGGCGGTCTTCCGGCATGTAGCCGATCCCGTTGCGTGCGCGTTGGTGGACGGGAGTCTTTGCCAGCGGGGCGCCGTCGAAGCTGATGCTTCCCTGGCGCACCGGCAGGATGCCCATGACCGCGCGCATCAGCGTGGTCTTGCCGGCGCCATTGCGGCCGATGAGACCGACGAATTTTCCGGTCGGCACATCCATGTCCACGCCGCGCAGGATGCCTACCGATGCGATCGAGACGTCGAGACCGTCAATGTGCAGCATGAGGTCCTCCGCCCGCGGCGTGCAGGGCTTCGCCGGTAACGTATTTGCGCACTTCGATATCGCCCAGCACAGCAGCCGGCAGCCCGTCTGCAATAATGCGGCCCTCGTAGAACGCCAGCACGCGCTGGGTGTAGCGGGTAACGATATCCATGTCGTGCTCGACGAACAGTACGGTCACCTTCTGTGCGCGCACCGCTTCTATCACCATGTCCATCAGCGTGAATTTCTCGTCGGCCGACACGCCGGATGTCGGTTCATCGAGCAGCAGGATCTTCGGCTTCACCGCCATGGCCATCGCGATATCGAGCAATTTACGGATGCCTTCCGGGAGCACGCCGGCCAGCTTGTCGCGATAGTCGGTCAGCTTGAATTGCTCCAGCATGGCGTCGACCGCTTCACCCGGCGTACCGACGTGATGGCTGGCTTCGGACCAGTTCTTCCCGCCGGATACGACGATACCGATTCCAACCAACAAGTTGTCGTATACCGACAGAGAGTTGAACAGCTGCGGAATCTGGAACGAGCGGCAAATGCCCAGGCGCGTGATCTGGCGCGGACTGAGCGGCGTAACCTCGCGTCCACCGAATGTGATGGTGCCGGAACTGGGCTTGAGATATCCGGTCACCATGTTGATGAAAGTCGTCTTGCCGGCGCCGTTGCTGCCGATCAATCCGACCACGGCGTCCTGCTCGACCGCAACGTTGATGTCGCTGGCGGCGGTTACCGCGCCGAAAGTCTTGTTCAGTCCCTTCGCTTCGAGAACGATTGCCACGTCAGGCCGCCTTGCGCCTGCGCGTGAACAGCGACCACAGGCCGCCGGGCAGGAACATGATCACCACCAGCATGGTAATGCCGAGTGCCATCTGCCAGGTATTCGGCGAATATTCATAGGCAAAACTGCGGATGGTCTCGAAGATGAACGCGCCGAGGAAAGGGGCGAGGACGCTGCCGGTGCCGGCCAGGATGCCGACGAACACAAACTCGCCGGACGTTGTCCAGTACGCCATTTCGGGATCGATGTGACCGACGGCGATCGCCGCGAGCGCGCCGCCCACGCCGGCGAGCACCGCGGAGATCACATAATTGACATGAATGACATTGCGCACCGACGCCCCCATGTATTCGACCCGCAGCTCGTTGTCGCGGATCGCCTCCGCCAACCTGCCCATGTGCGAGTTCAGATACTTGTGCATGAAGGCGCCGGCAATAAAAGCGAATACAACGGTCAATGCATAACGTACGTAACGTTCCACCGATGTTCCCGCGACTGTAATGCCGGCAATCTTGGTTGCCGCGATATTGAAGCCGTCGCTCGATCCAAGAGACGAGGTCTTGACCAGCAAGCCGTACAGAATCATCGAAAACGCCAGCGAAAGCATGGCGAAAAAGATGTCGCGATACTTGCGCAGCAGCAGTCCGAGCGCGGCGGACGTCAGGGCGGTCACGATCACCGCGGCAACCAGCATCACGGCCATGTCCGAGACCTTGTAGACCTGATCGAGCGTGCCCGCCGCGTAGGCACCGAGGCAGTAATACAGGCCATGCCCGAAGGACACGACGCCGGTGCGCATCAGCAGCATCATGCCGAGTACGACGATGCCGTAGCACAACGACACGTTGATCAGGAACATCGCCCAGCGCGGCAGGAAAGGACCGGCCGCGAGAAGGACCATCGCTATCGCGATGAGGATCGGGAGTGTCCGGTCGCGCTTCATATCTTGCGGGCTTCCTGTGCGCTGAACAGGCCCTTGGGACGCGCGATCAGCACGACGGCCATTACGAGGTAAATGCTGAAAAGGTCGAGCTCAGGCCGGTAATGTACGGCGGCCGAGCGGACGATGCCGACGAGCAGCGCGGCCAGAGCGGCGCCCGGCAGGCTGCCCAGGCCGCCGATTACGACGACGGCGAACGCGAGCACGATGGTCTCGGCACCAATTCCGGACTGCACCGAGATCATCGGCGCCGTCAGTGCACCGCCGAGCGCACCGAGCATTGCGCCAACGGTGAAGGTAATGAAGTACACGCGACCGACATTGATGCCCATCGCCCCGGACATTTCCCGGTCATGGATCACCGCCAGCAACATCTTGCCCTGCCGGGTTTTGGTCAGGACCCAGGCAAGCACCGCACCGATGAACACCGCCGCGCCGAACAGCACGAGACTGTAGTTCGGGTAAGTCAGGTTGCCGACGGCGAAGTTGCCCAGCAGCCCGTAGGGCTGTGCGATGAAATAGGGATCGACGCCCCAAACCAGCTTGACGAAATCTTCGAGGATCAGGAATACCGCATAGGTGACGAGCACGAGCACGATCTCGTCCTTGCCATACATGAAACGCAGCAGGCCGCGTTCGATCACCGGACCCGCGATCAATCCGACCAGGATGGCCGCGACCAGCATGACGGCATAGCTGCCCATGGGCGGATAACCCTGTTTGATCCAAAAGCCGGCAAGCGATGCGGCGCTGTAGGCGCCAAGCGCGTACAGACTGCCATGAGCGATGTTCAGGATCTTCATGACGCCGTAGATCAGCGTAAGGCCGACGGCGATGATGAACAGCCACGACGAGTAGATCAGTCCGTCGATCAGGACGGCGAGAAGTTGGGCCATGATTTGGAGCGGGGTGAGGCTTAGCGCGGGGCGCTACTACCACTTGCCTGGTTTCATGCCCGCTTTGATCCAGTCGACGCTTTTTACGCCTTCCGGGGGCTGGACGCGCTCGACCGGGTAATACTTGATGTTGCCCACCGTGATCTGGCCATTGACCGTGCGCGTTGTCCCATACGCGGTGCCGGTCACCGCCTGATGGCCTTTGCCCAGCTTCATCATGACCTTGCCGCTCGGCGAATCGAACGTCTCGTATTCGAACGCCTTGATGATCTCGTCGGTTCCGGTCGTGCCCTGCGCTTTGGTCTTTTCATAGGCGGTCTTCAGGCCGAGAAACGCCTGCGCGACGCTGTAGGCCGGGTAATTCGGATAATTTTCCGCACGCTCCTTGTAGATATGCCGCAGCCAGTCGTTCAACGTGCTTTTCTGCGCATAAACGCCGCTGGGACCGCGCGCGCCAATGATGGTGCCGTCGGGAATGCTGCCCGGCAATCTGTGCAAGTAAGGTTCGCCGGCCACTAGAATAAGCTGACTGCGCGCGAACAGGTTCCGCGGCGTGGCCTGCAACATGAAGGCCTCCAGATCGCCGCCCCACAGGCTGGAGTGAATCACGTCGGAATTGCTCTCCAGCAGCGCCGAGATTTCGGGGCCGTATTGACCGGCGCCGAACTTCGGCATTTGCGATGCAGTGATGGTCAGTTCGGGTTTCAACGTCGACATCACCGCGGTAAAGTCGGCCCAGGAATCTTGTCCCCAGGCATAGTTCTGGTTGATGCCGCCCAGGCTCTTCACGGCGGGCCGGTTCTCCAGCAAGTACATTGCACCCGCAACGGCATCCATGGTGGCGTGCGGCCTGGTGCGAAATACGTATTTGTAGCTCGCGTCTTCGAACACACGCGGCGTGCCGCAGTCGAACAGGATGGTAATTTTCTTGAGTTCTTCCGCCACCGGCGCCACGGCCACACAATCGCCGCTGCCGATGTAGCCGATTACGAAATCGACGTCCTGGCGTTCGACGAGATTACGCAACTCGGTTACTTGTTTGGTCGCGCCCCCTGCTTCGTCGATCACCACCAGTTCCAGCGGCGTGCCGCCAAATCCCTTGGTGGCATATGGGGCGGGTACCTTGCCCGCATTGAGCGAATCCACGATCGCTTCGGCGGCGAGCTTCGCCGGAACACCGAACGGTCCGGCAGCGGGACCCGAGAGAAATGTCACCAAGCCGATGCGGATGGGTTTGTCCTGCGCGTTACAGATTGCGGGGGCGGTGGCCAGGACTGTTGCGAGCAGGGCTACCCCGGACTTCAGGACCTTCGAAACGTGCTTGTTCATGCGCTCTCCCCATGGATCTTATGATTCTTCAAGAAACCAATCCGGCGAGTCTTTCACCTCGCCGGACGATTCGAATTCAGCCGGAATCTATCAGGTTTTGACCTCGCCCAGCAATGCATCGATAGCGCGATAGAGCAGCGGTCGAAAATCGCCTGGCTACCGGCGACGGCCGCCTGTCGGAACGGTTAACGCCCGGTCACAGCCGCTGGCGCGCGCGGGCGATGGCGGCCCGCACCTGTTTTGGTGCCGTACCGCCGATATGATCGCGCGCCGCCAGCGAACCTTCCAGCGACAGCTTGTCGATCACGTCCGCGTCGATCAGGTTCGAGTACTGTTTCAACTCGTCCACGCCCAGTTGCGCGAGATCGACGCCTTTCTCCGCGGCGCGGCGTACGGCACGCGCGACGACTTCGTGGGCCTCACGGAACGGCATGCCTTTTTTCACCAGATAATCGGCGAAATCGGTCGCCGTGGCATAGCCTTCCATCGCGGCGCGGCGCATCGCCTCTTTGTCCACGATGATGCCGCCAACCAGGTCGGCATAGATCCTCAAGGTCGCGCCCAGCGTGTCCACGGTATCGAACAGCGGTTCCTTGTCTTCCTGGTTGTCCTTGTTGTAAGCGAGCGGCTGACCCTTCATGAGCGTCAGCAGCCCCACCAGATGCCCATTGACGCGCCCGGTCTTGCCGCGGACGAGCTCGGGCACATCGGGATTTTTCTTCTGCGGCATCATCGACGAGCCGGTGCAGAAACGGTCGGCCAGCCGGATGAAGCCGAAGCGCGGGTTCATCCACAGGATCAATTCTTCGGAAAGCCGGGACAGGTGCGTCATGATCAGCGCCGCGCAGGCACAAAATTCGATCGCAAAATCCCGGTCGGACACCGCGTCGAGCGAGTTTTCGCAGATGCCGTCGAAGCCGAGCTCTTTGGCAACGCGTTCACGATCGATCGGAAATGTCGTTCCGGCAAGCGCGCCGGCGCCCAGCGGAAGCTGATTGAGCCGCTTCCGGCAATCGGCCAAGCGCGACGCGTCGCGACTGAGCATCTCGAAATAGGCCATCAGGTGATGCGCGAAACTCACCGGTTGCGCGACCTGAAGGTGGGTGAAGCCCGGCATTAACGTGTCGGCATGCTGATCCGCAAGATCGAGCAGGCGGCGCTGGAATGCAACGATCAGCGCCAGCGTCTCGTCGATGGCCGCGCGCAGGTAGAGCCGGATGTCGGTTGCCACCTGGTCATTGCGCGAGCGGCCGGTGTGCAGTCGCTTGCCGGCGTCGCCGACCAGATCGGTCAGGCGTTTCTCGATATTCAGGTGCACATCTTCGAGATCGATCGACCAGACGAACGTTCCCTGGCGGATTTCATCGAGAATGACGGCCATGCCGCGCTCGATATCGGACAGGTCGGACCTGGACAATACGCCGACCGCATGCAGCATGCGTGCATGCGCAAGCGACCCCGCGATATCGAATTCTGCCAGCCTCTGGTCGAAGCCGACGGACGCCGTATAGCGTTTGACCAGTTCCGCGACCGGCTCATCGAATCTGCCCGACCACGCCTTGCCGTCCTTGTCTGCCGGCGGTTTGTGCTGTTGCATTGGCGCTCTGCCCCGTTCACAATGGAACGCGTTAAACAATTGTTTTGGCGCGCGTTTCGGCGCGTCTTTACAGATGGCAAGTATAAATCAAAACTCCGCGGCGACCCTGCTGCCGAATTTTCGCAATCTTGGCGTCATGCTGCGGGTGCTGGTCATCGTTACGGCGCTGACTGTGTTTGCGGCGTTGCTGAAGTCATCGAACTGGAGCGGCTTCGTGCAGCAGTTGGCAGGTATCGCGGCGGTGGTGCAGCCGATAGCGATACTTTCGGTGCTACTGCTGGGCGCCGCGAATCCCTGGCTGCACAAGATCGAGTATCGTTCTGCAATCGTGCTGATCGTGCTCGCGGAGCTCGCCATCACGCTTCTCGTGCTGCGCTTCGTCGCGCTCATCCTGGAGACGGGAATGGAAGAGGCCGGGCGCGATGGTATCTTTGCCGTTGCGACGACGCTGACGCTGATCGGGTATTTCAATCTGCGCAATCGGGCGCTGTCGCCGGCGCTGTCGGAAGCCAGGCTCCAGGCGCTGCAGGCCCGCATCCGGCCACATTTCCTGTTCAACAGCATCAACGCGGTGCTGTCGCTGATACGGGCCGAGCCGCGCCGCGCGGAAGCTGCGCTGGAGGATATGGCCGATCTGTTTCGCGTCCTGATGGCCGACAATCGCGACCTCGCGCCCCTGCAAAATGAAGTCGAGCTTTGCCGCCAGTACCTCGCCCTCGAGCAACTACGTCTGGGTGTGCGGTTGCAGATCGAATGGCACGTCGACAACATGCCCAAAGATGCGCTCATGCCGCCGCTGGTGCTGCAGCCGCTTCTCGAAAATGCGGTCTACCATGGGATCGAACCCTCGATCGAACGCGGCGTCGTCAGTATCAACATTTACCATGTACGAGACCGGGTGCACATGGTTCTGCGCAACCCGTATCGCAAGGACGGCAATCACCACGCCGGCAACAAGATGGCTCTGGGCAACATCAAGGAAAGGCTGGCGTTGCACTTCGACGCAGAGGCAAGTCTGCAGGCTCGGGCCGGCGACAGCGAGTACGAAGTGCACATCACGATTCCGTATGTGAAGGCAGACGAATGACCAATCACCCCCAGGCTTTGAAAGTCGTCATAGCCGACGACGAAACGCCGGCCAGAAGCAGAGTGCGCGATCTGCTGGAGGACTGTGCCAGCAGTTTTCCGATCGAGCTCGTCGGTGAAGCCGCGAGCGGCCGCGAATTGCTCGCCTTGCTCGACAATTCCCCCGCCGACGTCGTGCTCCTGGATATCCGCATGCCCGAGATGGATGGACTCGAAGCGGCGCAGCACCTGCTGAAATATCCGGAACCGCCCTCGGTGATTTTTACCACAGCGTATAACGACTACGCGCTGAAGGCGTTCGAGCTGCACGCAATTGACTATCTGGTGAAACCGATCCGATTGCGGCGCCTGCACGATGCGTTGACGAGGGCGCGGTCGATTACGCCGCTGCGTCTGGATGTCCTGCGAAGAATCGCGCCGGAGCCGCGAAAGCATCTTTCAGTTCAGGAACGCGGCAAGGTCATGCTGGTCGCCGTATCCGACATACGCTATCTGCGGGCCGAGCTCAAATACGTGACCGTCCGTACGGCAGCCCGGGAGTATCTCGTGGAGGAGTCGCTCTCCCGCCTGGAACAGGAATTCGCCGATCAATTCGTGCGCATCCATCGCAGCTGCCTCGTAGCGAAGGCACATATCGTCGGATTCGAGAAGGATTCCCTGGACGCGGGCGAATCGCGCTGGACCGTGATGCTCAACGGGCTGGAAGAGAAACTGCAGGTGAGCCGCCGCCAACAGCACATTGTCAAGGAATTCGGGCGAAGTCTGCTGTGATCCGCTGTTGAACATATTGATGCCGTCGCATTGCCTGTCCGGTGATGCCGGCGGGGATTTGGCCTATCATTCGATAAACCTCTTTAACTATTCCGGCAAAAGGGACACCGCATGGCCGCCGATCTCGGCATCAAGGAGAAGGATCGTCTCAAGATTGTGCAGGCCCTGGAGAAGTTGCTGGCCGATAGTCACACGCCTTACCTTCAAATCCAGAATTTTATGAAAAAACCGCCTGGATGCCCGGAAGCCTCCTGGAGAGGTAATTCGATGCCCGGACCCGCAAGCTGATTCTAGTTATACCGATCCCTGGCGCGCGCCCGCTCACATGTTGCGGCCCGGGATTTCTGTCTCTGCCCCGGCAAAAATCTGAAATTTTCGTTCCGTGAATCCTCCTACCCGAATCGTCATTGCCACCCGGGAGAGCGCGCTGGCGATGTGGCAGGCCCACCACATTGAGGCGAGGCTGCGTGCGCTTTATCCAGCGGTTCAGACGCAGCTCCTGGGCATGACCACGGAGGGCGACCGCCTGCTCGGTACGCCGCTTGCCAAAATCGGCGGTAAGGGACTGTTCGTCAAGGAACTCGAGCTGGCCCTGGAATCGGGACAGGCAGACATCGCGGTGCATTCGATGAAAGATGTACCGATGAATCTGGCGCCGGGATTCAGCATCGCGGCTATCACAGAGCGCGAGGATCCGCGTGACGCGTTCGTATCAAATACGTATCGGGACCTGGAGAGTCTGCCTCCGGGCAGCCTGATCGGCACCTCGAGCCTGAGGCGCCAAAGTCAGTTGCGTGCGCGCTTTCCGCATTTTCGCGTTGAACCGCTGCGCGGCAATGTCCAGACGCGGCTGCGCAGACTGGACGAGGGCAAGTACGCTGCCGTGATTCTCGCGGCCGCCGGGCTCAAGCGCCTGGGGCTTTCCGGGCGCATCACTGCGATTCTCGAACCCGCGTACAGCCTGCCGGCAGTCGGGCAGGGCGCGCTGGGGATCGAGTGCCGTTCCGGGCGCAGGGACCTGATCGCTGCTCTGGTTCCGCTGGATGACGCGGACACTCGCTGGTGCGTGGAGGCCGAGCGCGCGCTGAGCCGGGCACTTGCCGGCAGTTGCCAGGTGCCGCTGGGCGGTTTCGCCGAGATCAGCAGTGGCAGTGCGCGATTGCGCGGCTTTGTCGCCAGTCCGGACGGCAGCCGCATGATTTATGACGAGATCACGGCGCCGCGTTCGGGCATGCCGCAGGATCTCGGCAACGCGGTCGCGCAACGCCTGATCGCGAAGGGCGCGCGCGAGATTCTGGCCCGGTTGGACGGGCAAATCGAATGAATCCGGGGTTGGCCGGAGCCGGCATTCTGGTTACGCGGCCCGCAGAACAATCCGTGCACCTTGCCCGCCTTATCCGCGACGCGGGCGGCGAGCCTATTTTGTTCCCGGCTCTGGAGATCGAACCGGTGGCGAATACGGCGATCGCAGCGTTCGTCAGCCAACTTTCTCGTTTCGATCTGGTGGTTTTTGTCAGCCCGAATGCGGCGCGCCTGGCCATGCCGTATATTCTTGACAACGGTGGCCCGTTTGCCGGCGCCAAATTTGCGGCAGTCGGACCCGGAACGGCGGCCGAGTTGAAAAAATCCGGTGTGCGGAACATCATTTCACCGAAGACGGGTTTCGACAGCGAGGCCTTAATCGGCGAGCTTTCGACCATGCCGCTTGATGGCGGGCGTGTTCTCATAGTCAGGGGCCTGGGCGGCCGCGAACTGCTCGGCGAAAATTTGCGCGCTCGTGGCGCCGCAGTCGAATATCTCGAGTGCTATCGCCGGGTAAGACCGGCTCGGGACATGGGGGAATTAATTTCACGCTCGGGTCGCGGCGGCATGAAAGCCTGCCTGGCAACCAGCTCGAACATCGTCGAAAGTCTGTTTGAGATGGCCGGAGCGACGGGGCGCGCCTGGTTGTGCAGCATTCCGTTCTTCGTTCCTCATTCGCGCGTGGCTGGCGTGGCATTTTTCCGCGGGGTGCAAGCTGTGTTCGTTGCCGGCAATGGCGATGAGGCGCTGGTGGCGGGAATGCAAACCTGGTTCGCGCGTTTGCGTGTGTCGCCCACCGCTTTATAAATCATTGGATTTCACACAAAAGAAATATGGCCGATCGAACCGACGATAAGCAATTGATCGCGGCGGCACGCACGCCGCGGCCGTCGTTGCTCCCCATCATCGCCTTGCTGCTGGCGATCGCAGCATTTGCTCTAGCCGGGTGGCAGTGGTTCGATTCGCGCCGCAGTTTCGGTCTGCTCGAGCACGAGGTGGCCAAGCGTCTCGGCCAAGTCGATGCCCTGATCCGCGACACCCGCGCGCAGGCCGCGCAATCGCGTGACGCGATGGGTGACGCCGCCGCCAGGCTCGGACAACTCGAGGCGCGCATGTTTGAAACGCAGAACCAGAGACTTGCACTGGAGTCCCTTTATCGCGATCTCTCGCGCAGTCGCGACGAATGGACGCTGGCCGAAGTCGAGCAGGCCTTGCTGGTAGCCAACCAGCAGTTGCAACTTGCCGGCAACGTGAAGGCGGCGCTGATTGCCCTGGAAACGGCCGATGCGCGGCTGGCCCGCATGGATCGGCCGCAGTTGACCCCCCTGCGGCGCGTGATCGACCAGGATATGCAGCGCTTGAAGGCAGCGCCCTACGTGGATGTTGTTGGTATCGCATTGCGCCTGGACAACATCATGAACCAGATCGACACCATGTCACTGGCCATGGAGCAAAGACCCGCAAGACCGGATCTTGATCCGGAAGCGACCGGGACCGGCTTATGGCCGCGATTGTGGCGCGAGGTAAAACGCGACCTGCGCGATCTGGTCCGTATTCAAAATGTCGAGAAACCCGAAGTCGCGCTGCTTTCGCCGGAGCAGGGGTTTTTTCTGCGTGAGAATCTCAAGGCCAGGATGCTTGGCGCGCGCCTGTCATTGCTCGCGCGCGACGAAGCGAGTTTCAAGGCGGACCTGACGGCTGCTTCCGAATGGCTGTCCCGTTACTACGATGGCAGCAACAGAACTGTGGCGACGGCGCAGTCCGCGCTCAAGCAATTGCTTCAGGTCGATATCGGCCGTCAATTACCCGATATTTCCGCGAGTCTGGATGCCGCGCGCAATTTCAAACATGTGCGCGAACGGGTGATCCGGTGAACGATGCGTACCGAACTTGACAAGGTGAACTGATGCGGGCGCTTTTGTGGGTGTTGGGCCTGTTTGCCTTTGCGGTCGGGCTGGTAATGGTCGCGCGCCACAGCAGCGGTTATGTGCTGGTGGTACTGCCGCCATGGCGTGCCGAGCTTTCGTTCAATTTCGCGGTCCTTCTTGTGCTGGGGGTTTTCCTGCTCGCCTACGTCGCGCTGCGAACGATCGTCATCGTGACGACCATGCCATCGCGCGTACGCGCATTCCAGAAGCGGCGTTCTGAAACTCGCGCCCGCGCAACATTCAATAACGCACTGGTCAATTTCTTCGAGGGCCGCTTTGGTCGGGCGGAAAAAGCGGCCTCCGCGGCACTCAAGGCGGGAGAGTCGCCCGCGCTTTGCGCAATGCTCGCCGCACGGTCGGCACACGGCATGCGGGCATTCGCCACCCGTGACAAATATCTCGCGAGATCGACCGGCGCGGATCCGCAAGGCGATGCCATGAAGTTGATGGCGCAGGCTGAAATGTTGCTCGACGAGCGTCGTTATTACGATGCGCTGGACGTGCTCAAGAAGCTTCCGGAAAAGCATACGGCGGCATTGCGGCTCGAGTTGCGTGCGCAGCAAATGGCGATGAACTGGGAACGCGTCCTGGCGCTCATTCCCCAGCTGGAAAAGCGCCGGGTGTTCGAGCGCCCGGTCGTCGCGCAACTGCGCCGTCAGGCGGTCATCGAAAGCCTCAAGCGCAAGGCGGACGATAAATCGCTTCGGGATTATTGGGACAGGCTGCCTGCCGAGGATCGGCACGATCCCCGTGTTGCCGCGACTGCAGCGCAGTCTTTCATCGCCCTCGGCCGCTGCCAGGACGCCCACCGCATCATCGAAGAGGGGCTCGAGCGCCAGTGGGACGCGGCGCTTCTGGCGATTTATTCCGAATGCCTCGGTACGGACGTGCGACAACAGCTGGAGCGAGCGGAAATGTGGCTGGAGCGATACCCACGTGATGCCGTGCTCCTTTTGACGCTGGGACGGCTCTGCGCCCGCCAGGGCTTGTGGGGCAAGGCGCGCAGTTATCTCGAGGCCAGCTTGTCGATCGAGCATACGCACTCGGCGCTACTTGAATTGGGGCGTCTGCTTGAGCGCGAGGGCAAGCCCGCCGAGGCTGCAGCCGAGTATCAGAAGGCACTCGAGGTCACGCTCCAACAGTTGAAGCAACACGGCGGCGGGCGTAGAAGGCCGGTGGTTTGATAACGCGCACTGTTATTGCGCGAGCGGCCGGTCGGCACCGGATCGGATTCAACGGTCAGCGCCTTGAGTTGGCGGGGAAAAGGAGGCCCCATAGGCGCGGGCGCAACGTTTGCTTGATGGAGTGCGGGCCGTTGCCCTGCCCAGGCTTTGCCGTCTGCCGCGGGCCTTTCGCGGCAAAACCATGACCGAGTTTGTTCAGATGAATGCTCCAAGCCAGAATCCGGATACCAGCGACAAGGAATCGCCGCTGAGGGAGGATATCCGGCTGCTCGGGCGCATTCTCGGCGATACGCTGCGGGAGCAGGAGGGCGAGGCGATATTCGACCTGATCGAGCGCACCCGGCAGAATGCCATCCGCTTTCGCCGGGATCGCGACCCCGACGCCAAGCGCGAACTCGAGGCCATGCTGAACAAGCTTGATCCGGTGCGCACCATCGCAGTTGTGCGGGCTTTCAGCTACTTTTCGCAACTGGCCAATATTGCCGAGGACCAGCATCACAACCGGCGCCGTCGCGCCCACCTGATTGCCGGCTCGGCCCCGCAAGAAGGCAGCATGGCGCTCGCGCTGGCCCGAGCGCGCGAGGACGGAGTCACGGCGGATCAGGTTTCGGCATTTTTCTCCCATGCATTGATATCGCCGGTACTCACCGCGCACCCGACTGAAGTCCAGCGCAAGAGCATTCTCGATTGCCAGCTGGAAATCGCGCGGCTGCTGACCGAGCGCGACCGCATCGAGCTCACACCGGACGAACTGGCGCAAAATGAAGAGGGCCTTCGCCGCGTGGTCCTCACGCTGTGGCAGACGCGCATCCTTCGCGAGTTGCGCCTGACCGTCAATGACGAGATCGAGAACGGCCTTTCGTACTACCGGTATACCTTTTTGCGCCAGTTGCCGAAGCTCTACGCGGAGATCGAAGATCTTCTTGCGGAGCGTAATTTCGGCAAAGTCAGGGCCGCGAATTTTCTGAAGCTGGGCAGCTGGATCGGCGGCGATCGCGATGGCAATCCCTACGTAACCGATGAGGTGCTGCGGCATGCGCTGACACGACATAGCGCGACTGCGATGGATTTTTACTTCGGCGAACTTCATCAGTTGGGTGGGGAGTTGTCACAATCGGTACGCGTCGTGGAAACCACGCCTGCACTGGACGAACTGGCGCGACGCTCGCCGGACATTTCCGAACATCGCCGTGATGAACCTTACCGTCGGGCATTGACCGGGATTTATGCGCGGCTTTCCGCGACCTCGCATGCGCTTGGTCACCGCGTGCCCGACCGGCCGGCGGTCGCGGATGCCCAGCCTTACCCGGACAACGGCGAATTCGCCAAAGACCTTGCCGTACTCGCGGATTCTCTCGCGGCCAACGGATCCAAGCGCGTGGCTCGCGGCAGACTGCGCAATCTGTTGCGAGCTGCGGACATCTTCGGCTTCCATCTGGCACCGCTGGACATGCGCCAGCACAGTGGCGTGCACGAGCAGGTTGTCACCGAATTGTTCGCGCTCGGCACGCGCAAGCGCGGCTATGCCGAGCTTGACGAAAGTGGACGTCGCGAGTGGCTGCTGCAGGAGCTCAAGCTGCCCAGGCTGCTGCGCTCGCCCTATCTTGAATACAGCGAGGACGTAGCCAAGGAGCTGGCGATCCTCGATACCGCCGCGCAGATGCATCGCCAATTCGGCGCGCAGGCTCTGCCGAACTACATTATTTCGAAGGCGGACGGCGTCAGCGATCTGTTCGAAGTCGCGCTGCTGCTCAAGGAAGTCGGTCTGCTGCACCCGGGTGAAATTCCGCGACTCGAACTCAATATCATTCCGCTATTCGAGACGATCGAAGACCTGCGTGGCTGCGGCCCGATCATGGACGAGCTTTTTTCGGAGCCCTACTACCGGCAATTGCTGGCGAGCCGCGGCGGCGTGCAGGAGGTGATGCTCGGCTATTCCGACAGCAACAAGGATGGCGGTTTCCTGACCGCAAACTGGGAGCTGTTCAAGGCGGAAGTCGAACTGGTCAAAGTGTTCGACCGCCATGGCGTGCAGCTGCGGCTGTTTCACGGCCGTGGCGGCTCGGTGGGCCGCGGCGGCGGGCCGAGTTATCAGGCTATTCTCGCGCAGCCGCCCGGCAGCGTTGCCGGGCAGATTCGCATCACCGAGCAGGGGGAGGTGATTGCGAGCAAGTATTCCGATCCGGACATCGGCCGGCGGAACCTGGAAACGCTTGTGGCGGCGACCTTCGAGGCTACGGTCCTCCGGCCCACAGGCGCCGGGCAGCCCGATTATCTTGAGGTCATGGAAGAAATGAGCGCGGTTGCATTTGCCGCCTACAGAACGCTGGTATACGAAACGCCTGGCTTTGTGCAGTTCTTCCGCAGTGCGACACCGATTACGGAGATCGCCGACCTGAATGTCGGCAGCCGTCCGGCTTCGCGCAAGAAATCCGACCGGATCGAAGACCTGCGGGCCATTCCCTGGGTGTTCTCGTGGTCACTGTCACGCATCATGCTGCCGGGCTGGTTTGGCTTCGGAGCAGCAGTCGAAGCGTTGGTGGGGCGTCGCGGCGAAGCTGGCATCGAACTACTTCGAAGCATGTACCAGAACTGGCCATTTTTCCGCACATTGTTATCCAACATGGACATGCTGCTGGCGAAAAGCGACATCAGCATCGCGTCGCGTTATGCGGAATTGGTGACGGACGTGACACTGCGCGAAAGCATATTCGGACAGATTCAGGACGAATGGCACCGAACGGTGCGCTATCTGCTGGCGATTACCGGCCAGAGCGAACTGCTGGAAGCGAATCCGGCGCTTTCACGCAGCTTGCGCAACCGTTCGCCCTATATCGATCCACTCAATCACCTGCAGGTCGAATTGCTGAGGCGTTATCGCGCGGGGGAAACGGATGAACGGACCCGGCGAGCCATCCTGCTGACCTTGAACGGCATCGCCGCCGGCTTGCGCAACAGCGGCTAGCAAACACCCGTTGGCAGCAAAAAAAAGTTATACGTTTGCGGGTTTGGGGTCGACCGAAGGCGTGAAAGCGTCCGAATAGAACTCGTCTTCCGGCAGCTTGCACAGTGTGGTGAAATCCTTGTGTGCGGACTCGACGACCACGGGTGCGCCGCATGCGTAGACTTGAAATCCCGACAAATCGGGAAAGTCTTCCATGACCGCTTTGTGGACAAATCCCGTGCGCCCCTTCCAGGCATCTTCGGCAACGGCATCCGAAACGACTGGGATGAAGCTGAAATTGCCGTGCGCCTGCTGCCATTGCCCCGCGAGATCCGCCATGTACAGATCGTCCGGGCGACGGCCACCCCAGTAAAGCACCATTTCGCGCGTGGTACCCATGTGGAACGCATGCTCAATGATGCTTTTAATCGGAGCGAAGCCAGTACCGCTGGCGACCAGGATCATCGGCTTGTCGGAATCCTCACGCATGAAAAATGTACCCAGGGGTCCCTCGAAACGCAGGATGTCCTTTTCCTTCATCTTGTTGAAAACAAACTCGGTGAACGCGCCGTTGGCCATGTTGCGCACGTGCAACTCGAGATATTCGTCGTCGTGCGGCGGGTTGCCCATCGAATACGAGCGGCGTTTTCCGTCCTTCATGAGGATGTCGATGTATTGGCCGGCAAGAAACTGCAGGCGCTCGTTTGCCGGCAGCTTGAGTTTCAGGACGACGACGTCGGGGGCCACCCTGTGCATTTCCTGCACGCGGCAAGGCAGTTTCCGGATGTCGAGCTGACCGACGCCGCGTATCTCGCGTGCTTCGATAATCAAATCGGTGAGAGGCTTGGCCTGGCAGAACAGCGCCAGTCCGGCTTTCTTTTCGAACTCTGCCAGGACGTAGGGCTGCGGGTTGCCGTAGTCCACACTGCCCTCGAGGATTTTGCCCTTGCAGGCGCCGCAGGCGCCGTTGCGGCATCCATAGGGCAGCGTAAACCCTTCGCGCAACGCCGCGGCAAGCACGGTGTCACCTTCGCTGCAGGTAAAGGTATGGTTGCTGGGCCTGATTGTTACCTGACGAGACATAACGTCGATACTCTGCCGAAGCCGAACCGGGTCCGGGTTAAAATGAACGCATGAGACGATTGTTGATCATCGGTTGCGGAGATGTCGGCCTGCGCCTGGCCGCGGCGCTGAGAGGCCGCTGGCGCACTTACGCGCTTACCCACTCGCCGGATCGCTTTTCCACGCTGCGCGCGGAAGGTGTCATGCCGGTGTCGGGAGACCTGGATCATCCGGAATCATTGGTACGAATTGCCGGCCTCGCCCAGGATGTCGTACACCTTGCACCACCACCAGGTTCGGGCATTCGCGATGCGCGGACCACCAATCTGATCAGGGCCCTCGCGAAGGGCGGCAGTCTACCACAGCGACTGGTATACATCAGTACAAGTGGCGTATACGGCGACTGCGGCGGCGACGTCGTCGACGAAACACATCAAGCGCGTCCCTCCAGCGACCGCGCAAGGCGCAGGCTCGACGCGGAAAAACAGTTACGCGGATGGGGCGCCGAAACCGGCGTTCAGGTAAGTATTCTTCGCGTGCCGGGAATCTATTCTTCCGCGCGGCTCCCGATTGCGCGTCTCAAGGCGGGCACGCCGGCCTTGGCTCCGGAGCGCGATCCTTACACAAACCACATCCACGCCGAGGATCTGGCGCGTACCGTATTGGCGGCACTGACCCGCGGCCGCGGCGGACGCGCTTATAACGCTTCGGATGATTGCTGGATGAAGATGGGCGAATATTTCGACATGGTCGCCACGCAATTCAATCTTCCTCGCCCGCCACGCGTGAGCTGGGAGGCAGCGCAAATCGAGCTTCCGGAGAATCTGTTGTCATTCATGCGGGAATCCCGGCGACTCGTCAACGCACGGCTGAAGAAGGAGTTGCGCGTGCGGTTGCGTTATCCGTCGGCACAGCACGGCGTCTTGGCCGCCTGGCAAGCGACGAAGTAATTCCGATCGATGCATCCGGCGCAATGGATCCTGGAATCGGAGGGGGCATCGCATGAGCGTTGACAATCGCGACATCCTTATCGTACTGACCAATCTGCCGGATCGGGCGGCGGCAACACGACTGGCGGCATTGCTCGTTGAGCATCGCCATGCGGCCTGCGTGAACATCTTCGCCGAGTGTACGTCCGTTTATCGCTGGGAGGGCAAGATCAGGATGGCCACTGAAGTTCCGTTGCTGATCAAGACTTCCGCTTCCGCGTATCCAGGCCTCGAAGAGAAAATTCGTTCCAATCATCCTTACAAAGTACCCGAAATCGTGAGCTTGGCGGTCGGCGCTGGATTAACTGAATATCTGGATTGGGTGGCGGCGCAGACCATTGCGCGATAGATCTCCCAATCGCATTCGACATTGTCGTCATGAAATTCTTTTCCGAATCCTTTACCGCATTGCTGCTGGTGCTGCTGCTGCCGATCCTGGTCGCGCCCGCGTATGCGGCAGAGGAGCTCCTCGATCCTGAAGCGGCTTTCCGGTTTTCAGCAAAGATTGTCGACCCGGAGACTGTGCAAGTGCGCTATCAGATTGCGGATGGCTACTACATGTACCGTGATCGCTTCCACTTTTCGGCTGCGCAAGGTCCGGTAAAGATCGGCGCACCGCGAATGCCCGCCGGTACCATCAAATCGGACGAGTTCTTCGGCAAGGTCGAGACTTATCGCGGCGCACTGGTGATCGAATTGCCTCTCAAGTCATCGGTTCCGGCGGCAGGCTTCACCCTCATAGTCGTATCTCAGGGTTGCGCCGACGTAGGCGTCTGCTACACGCCGTTGACCCAGAGTGCGCAGATGGTGCCGGTCGGGTACCAGGATTCCCGCCCGCCTTCCTCAGGCACGTCTTCCGGGTTGCTCGCACGCCTCCGGAGCGAGACTGCACGATCCGGGGCCGAGGAAGAATTTCTTCCGGTCGAGAAGGCGTTCATCGTTGAAGTGCGTTCCGCGGATGCGCAAACCCTGGTGGCACGTCTGAGTCCGGCGGAAAGCTACTACCTATACCGCGACAAGATCCATTTCGGTATTGGGCCGGGAGGAAATGCGATGATCGAATCGGTGCAGTTGCCGCGCGGCGAGCCGAAACAGGATCCGAATTTCGGCCAGACTGAAGTGTTTCATACGCCCGTTCAGGCAATGATACGACTGCGCAGGACGAATCCGGAACAGACGGATCTGGTATTGAACGTCGGTTTTCAGGGATGCAGCGACAAAGGGTTGTGCTACGCCCCGGTAAACCGCCAGATTCCGATCAGGCTCGCGGCACTTTCGACCCCAGACTCACCGACGCAACCCCCTGCTACGGCGGCGCCGGCACCGGCTGCGGGTTCAATCCAGTTGCCTTCTGAAGATCGACAGGTCGTCGGACTGCTGAGAACAGGCAATTTCGGGCTTGTCATGATCAGTTTTCTGGGCTTCGGCTTGCTCCTGTCGTTCACTCCCTGCGTTCTGCCCATGATTCCCATCCTCTCGGGGTTGATTGCCGGCCAGGGCAGCAAGGTGACGCGGCTGCGTGGATTTGCCCTTTCCGCGATGTATGTTCTCGGCATGGCGATCGCATATACCATTGCGGGGGTTCTGGCGGGATTGTCCGGAACCCTGCTGTCCACCGCGTTGCAGAACCCCTGGGTAGTGGGGGTATTTGCGGGCATCTTTGTGTTGCTGGCGTTGTCCATGTTTGGCTTCTACGAATTGCAATTGCCGACTGCCTGGCAATCCGGTGCCACGGATACCAGCAACCGACTGGCGGGAGGCACGCTCGCGGGCGTGTTTGCGATGGGCGCATTGTCGGCGGTCATTGTCGGACCGTGTGTTGCGGCGCCGCTGGCCGGCGCGCTGCTCTACGTCAGCCAGTCGCACGATGTTCTGCTCGGCGGGTTCGCCTTATTCATGATGGCACTTGGCATGGGGTTGCCTCTGCTCGTTATCGGGGCTTCGGCCGGCGCGCTACTACCGAAAGCCGGTGCCTGGATGCAGGCGGTGAAGAATTTCTTCGGAGTTCTGTTGCTCGGTGCTGCCCTGTGGATGATTTCGCCGCTGATCCCGGTCGTCGCGCAAATGTTGTGTTGGTCGGCATTAATGATCGTATCGGCAATGTATCTTCACGCGATCGATCCTCTGCCGCCCGGGGCAAGTGGCTTTCGCAGGCTGTGGAAAGGTTTTGGTGTCATCGCACTGCTGATGGGTATCGCGCTTCTGGTGGCTGGTCTCTCCGGCGGGCGGGACCTCTTTCAGCCGTTGGCTGGTCTGCGGACGCGAGTGGGAGGGGCGGATTCGGAGCGCACGTCGTTTATTCGAGTGGCCTCGATCGCGGAACTGGACCGGGCCCTCGCCAGCGCCGGAAAGCCGGTGATGCTGGATTTCTACGCCGACTGGTGTGTGTCCTGCGAGGAAATGGAACGGCTGACGTTTCGCGACGGTAGCGTCAAAGCCCGCTTCGCAGACATGTTATTGCTTCAGGCGGACGTTACCGCCAATTCTGCAGACGATGCAGCATTGTTGAAGCGGTTTGGGCTGTTCGGACCGCCCGGAATCATTTTCTTCGATCGTCATGGACGGGAAATCGAAGCGGCTCGAGTAATCGGGTACCAGCCTGTGGAGCGTTTCGTCCCGATTCTGAACCAGGTAATCAGGGCTCGTTAAGCAAAGAATCGGGCGGCTCCGGATTCGCGTGAAAACCGGCCCGGCTCTTCAGTTGGATGGGCAACCTGCGGTTAACGCGACACGAAAATCCGCCATATTCGTTCAATTTCCAGATAAGTGAGTAATGTGAGGCTTCCCATCGTAGTTGTCGGGCCCTATATGATACCGCCCGGTATTGGCGTCGTTCAGCGGCCTCTGACGCTCGCATGCATCGTTGTCGATGAAGCTATCAAAATCGCTTAAATCTGGACAAAAACCGCCTATCTACGGCAAACTGCACGCCATGAAAACCACCTTGAAGGGTGGCAGGGCGCGGCCTCCCTCTGCGCAAAGCCCCCGGAAGGTTCTGGTGCTGCATGGCCCCAACCTGAATCTTCTCGGTACTCGAGAGCCGCAGATCTACGGGGGGGAAACGCTGGATGACATCGACGGACGGCTTGCTGCTCAAGCCGCGGCCGCGGGCTTCGGGTTGGAAAGCTTTCAGAGTAACTCCGAGTCGGAGCTCATAGAACTGATTCAGAAGGCCCGTTATAACGCCGTGGATTTTATCGTTATCAATCCGGCGGCATTTACCCATACCAGCGTCGCCTTAAGGGACGCACTCGCCGCGGTCCGGATTCCCTTCATAGAAGTACATTTGTCGAACGTTCATGCGCGCGAATCCTTTCGGCACCATTCGTATTTCAGCGACCTGGCGGTCGGCACGATCTGCGGCCTGGGTCCCCGGGGCTACGAATACGCGCTGGCCTATGCGATTGCCTGCGTGCCCAAGAAATAAGGACTTGCTGAATGGACCTTAGAAAACTGAAGAAACTGATCGATCTGGTCCAGGAATCCGGCATTGCCGAACTGGAAATTACCGAGGGCGAGGAAAAGGTCAGGATTAACCGCGTCGGCATCCCCGGCCACCCGGGCATGATGAACACGCCGCAGTCGACCGGTCCCATGATGCCGGCCTTGGCCACCGCAGCGGTGCCGGCACCGGCGGCAGCGGAAGCGCCTGCGGAGCCGGAGGGACATATCGTGAAGTCGCCCATGGTGGGGACTTTTTACCGGTCGTCGGCTCCTGGCGCGAAGCCATTTATCGAAATCGGCCAGAACGTAAACGCTGGTGAAACCCTCTGCATCATCGAGGCGATGAAGCTGTTGAACGAAATCGAAGCCGACCAGAGTGGAGTCGTCAAGAAAGCGCTGGTCGAGAACGGCCAACCGGTCGAATACGGCCAGCCACTATTCATTATCGGATAGTCATGTACCCGGCCGGCCCTGCGCCGAGCCGCTCAGCCAGAGTCCCGCATGTTTGAAAAGATACTCATCGCGAATCGGGGTGAAATCGCCCTCCGTGTCCAGCGCGCCTGCCGCGAACTCGGTATCAAGACGGTTGCGGTGCATTCCGTGGCCGACGCTGACGCCAAATACGTCCGGCTCGCGGATGAGTCGGTCTGCATCGGCCCGGCTGCGTCCGCCGATAGTTATCTCAATATTCCGGCAATCATCAGTGCCGCCGAGGTAACCGATGCAGAAGCCATCCACCCGGGCTATGGCTTCCTGTCCGAGAACGCCGATTTTGCCGAACGGGTGGAGAAAAGCGGGTTCGTCTTCATCGGTCCGCGTCCCGACACCATTCGCCTGATGGGTGACAAAGTCAGCGCCAAGAACATGATGATCAAGGCGGGCGTTCCGGTCGTTCCGGGCAGCGAGGGGGCCTTGCCGGAGGAACCGCAGGAAATCGTCAAGATCGCACGCAAGGTGGGTTATCCCGTGATCATCAAGGCTGCGGGAGGCGGGGGCGGACGCGGCATGCGTGTCGTGCACACCGAGGCGGCGTTGGTCAACGCGGTGGCCATGACGCGCCAGGAGGCCAAAACCGCGTTCGGCAACCCGACCGTGTACATGGAAAAATTTCTCGAAACGCCGCGTCACGTCGAGATCCAGGTGCTTGCCGATGAGCATCGCAATGCCGTCTATCTCGGCGATCGGGATTGTTCCATGCAGCGCCGTCACCAGAAAATCATTGAAGAGGCTCCTGCGCCGCTGATCCCGATGAAGGAACGCGTGCGCATAGGCGAACGCTGTGCCGATGCCTGCCGCAAAATCGGGTATCGCGGTGCGGGTACCTTCGAGTTCCTGTATGAGAAGGGCGAGTTTTATTTCATTGAAATGAACACGCGAGTCCAGGTGGAGCATCCGGTTACCGAGATGATCACCGGCGTGGACATAGTCAAGACCCAGATACTGGTCGCGGCCGGAGAAAAATTGCCTTTCCGGCAGAAGGACGTCAATTTTCGCGGCCATGCCATTGAATGCCGAATCAACGCGGAGCATCCCTTCAAGTTCACGCCATCTCCGGGACGCATCACGTCCTGGCATGTCCCGGGCGGCCCGGGCATAAGGGTGGATTCGCACGTCTACCACGGGTATTTCGTTCCGCCCTATTATGATTCGCTGATTGCCAAGGTTATCGCCTACGGCGACACCCGGGAGCAGGCCATCGCGCGCATGCGTATCGCACTGTCCGAAATGATTGTGGAAGGTATTCAGACCAATCTGCCCCTGCACCAGGAACTCATGCTGGATACGTCGTTCATGCGCGGAGGTACCAGCATCCACTACCTGGAAGAGAAGCTCGCCAAATACGGCAAGGTCGAGTAGCTTTCCAAATCACGGAGGTCCCGCATCCCCTGGCTGGCAATTGAACTCATGGTGGATGCCGCAAAGGTATTTGCGGTGTCGGATGCTCTCCTCGCGGCGGGGGCGTTCGCGGTGGATGTCGGCGACGCCCAAGCCGGCACGGAGCGCGAAACCCCGATATTTGGCGAGCCGGGTCAGGATGTCGAGGTGGCGTTCGGATCGAATCGCGTAGTGGCTCTTTTTGCGCCGGAAGCGGATTTGCCAGATTTATTCAAGCGCGCAATGGTTTCAGCCGGTTTTTCGGACATACCCGACTACAAAATCACGCGGGTCGCAGAACAGGACTGGGTAAGGCTGACCCAGAGCCAGTTCGACCCGATCCATGTGTCTGCGCGGCTTTGGATCGTCCCCAGCTGGCATGCGCCACCGGATCCATTCGCAATCAACATCCTCCTCGATCCTGGCCTCGCGTTTGGCACGGGCAGTCACCCAACCACCCGACTGTGCCTCGACTGGCTGGATCGGCACATGGCGCCCGGTTGTAGCGTCATCGATTACGGCTGCGGATCCGGAATCCTCGCGATAGCAGCGGCAAAACTCGGCGCTACCCGCGTGCGCGGCGTCGACATCGACGCGCAGGCCCTGGTTTCGAGCCGCTACAATGCAGAACGCAATTGCGTGACCGCAGATTTTTCCGACGCAGATGAGGCTCCGCCCGAGCCGGCGGATGTCGTATTGGCAAATATCCTTTCCAATCCCCTGAAGGTCCTTGCGCCCTTGCTTGCCAGGCTGACCGTGCCCGGCGGAGCGCTTGTGCTTTCCGGAATTCTCCCGCCACAGACGGCGGATGTCGCCGACGCCTATCGGTCATGGTTCCACATTGAACCGCCTGCCACGAACGATGGCTGGGTACGATTGAGCGGCATCCGCCTTGGCTGAGAGAGGCGGCATGGACCTGTATACCCGTTGCCCCAATTGCGATACCACCTTCCGGGTCACCACGCAGCAATTACAGGCGTCAGGCGGACAGGTCCGTTGCGGCAATTGCCAGAAAATATTCGACGCCTTCGCCACCCTGACGGCCCGGGAGCCTCAACTCGCTTCCCCGGAACCGGCAATCCCTGCCACGCAAAAACCGCGGCAGGAACAAACTGCTGTCGACGCAAAGGCACAGCCGTCATTCGCGCAAGCGCCGATATCGCAGAAAGATAAACCGCAAACTGTGCGACCGGATCCTGCGACCAGCCTCTACGAATGGGAATTCAAGATGCCGGAGTCGCCGAGGCGCACGTTCCTTTGGTCGATTCTGGCGTCAATGCTGTTATTTGTTCTCGCCGCACAGGCCGCCTACGCGTTTCGGACCGAATTGATGGTATTGGTCCCGCAATCGCGCGGCTACTACATGCGGCTTTGCGAGTCCCTCGGATGTGTGATCGGTCTGCCGAAATTATCGAACTACCTCCATATAGAGGCATCCGACCTGAAGGCGGCGGATCCGGCACATCCGAACGAAATTCAACTGTTGTTATCGGTGCGCAATCGGGCGCCGATAGAAATGGCTTATCCGGCTTTTGAACTGACACTGACAAATGTGCTGGAGCAGTCGGTCGCCCGGCGTGTCTTCCTGCCTGCGGAATATGTGCCGCCGAATGCACAGGCAGGGGGTCTAAAAGCCGGGACTGAAATGCCGATCCAGCTTTATCTTGATACCGGCGCCCTGCGTGCTGCCGGCTACCGGCTTTATCTGTTCTATCCGTAACAGTAAGGAATTAAAAAAGGCGTCACGCGCTCGCGCGATAATATATCGTCTTGTTATGCACGGGCCGTTTCACGCGTTCCGATAGCCCCGACCAAACCCAGTCCTTGGAGCAATGCAGCGCTGTCGAATCGGCACATCGAGCGTCGGAAATTTATGCGTGGAATTCCGGAAAGGCTGCTTCGGTTAACACGCATCCCGAGACCGGGGTCAGCCAATTTTATTGGCCGTATCTTATAGAGGAGGCCCAGATGGCAACCGTAACATTGAAGGGCAATCCAGTAACCGTGTCAGGTCATCTGCCCAAAAAAGGCGAGGGTGTTTCGGATTTCAGTCTCACCGGCAAGGATCTTGGCGACGTATCGCTGGAGAATTATGCCGGCAAGCGCAAGGTGCTCAATATAGTCCCCAGCCTGGATACGCCCACTTGCCAGCAATCCACACGTATGTTCAACCAGAAGGCTTCCAGCGTGAGCAATTCGATTGTACTGGTCATTTCGGCTGACCTGCCGTTTGCCATGTCGCGTTTTTGCAGTGCCGAAGGCCTGAACAATGTGGTTACGTTGTCGACTTTCCGTGGCCGGGATTTTCACGCAAAGTACGGAGTGGACATAGCAGATGGTCCGCTCAAGGGATTGACTGCCCGTGCGGTCGTCGTGCTCGACGAGAACAATAGGGTCCTGCATTCGGAACTGGTGCCGGAGATTGCGAACGAGCCGAATTACGAAGCCGCGCTGGCAGCGTTGAAGTGAAACGCCAAGGCGAACCCGCCTCGGTAACTCCGGGCGAAGCAGATGCCGGTGCACTTGACCAATGTGGTGAAAACACAACCCAAGTGGCGGGCACCCGCGGAGCGGCGTAATTTTGTGATCTGCTACGCGCCGGCTTCGCAAACGGACGGGCTTCAGGTGAAATGAGAAGTGGAAGATTCCAGCCAGACAGAAAGCCCGCATAAAGGCAAGACCGGACTGCGGCGCGTATGGAATGCGTTGTTCTATTCCATCGAGGGCATGAAAGCGGCCTATCTGCACGAAGACGCTTTCCGGCAGGAAGTCCTGCTGGCCGTATTGCTGATCCCGCTGGCGTTGTTTTTGCCGACTTCCGGTCTGGGAAAGGCATTGATGATCGCGTCGGTGTTTCTGGTGCTGATCGTGGAGCTGTTGAATTCCGCTGTGGAGGCGACTGTCGACCGTGTGTCGCTGGAGCATCATCGGCTCGCCAAACGTGCCAAGGATATCGGCAGTGCCGCCGTCATGATGTCGTTGGCAAACGTCGTGGTGGTCTGGCTGCTGGTGTTGTTCGGCTGAAGATTCCGCCGGCATGAATCCCCGGCACGGGATTCCTCAACAAGGCGATCACGGCTTAACTGACAATCGCGATTGTCCATTTCGTCACCCGCATTTCTCTTTGTCTCGGAAAGCGGTCACCCGAAATCAGATTCAGCCGCAGCACTGCGCAGATCCTGGATGCGCGGCGGCATTATGGTGACAATGCTGAGGGCGTAGCTGGAATCAGGCGCGCGATTGAATCTGCTTCCCATGTTACTGAGCGGCCAGTTTCGCAAAAAATCATATACTTTTGGCCGGAATATCGTAGAATCTCTAGGTCAAACGCCTTAATTAGCTAGAAATCAAAGGCTTCAGGCATCCAATCAGGGGTGGGTGGCATGAAGAAAACGGCTTTCTGGAAAGCCGATTGGTTCCTCGGACTGATCGTGGCACTGGTGTTGTTTTTCGCATCCGGGAGCGATCTGGTCCAGAGTCTCGAACGCCTGGCTTACGACTGGGGCGTTCGAGCCTCCAGCCACGCCCCTTCGCCGCGCGTCGCTGTCATCGCGATTGACGATCAGAGCATAGCCAATATCGGGCGGTGGCCGTGGTCGCGCGAGGTTCATGCGCAGATGATCGTCAAACTCAAACAGGCAGGCGCCAAAGTTGTTGGCTACGCGTCTTTCTTTTTTGAGCCCCAGATCGATCCGGGCCTGGCCTATGTTCAGAAGCTGGCGGAACTCTATCAGGCCCTTCCTCCCGCCCAGCAGCAGAATCTTGCGCAATTTTCTGCGGTGCTTGGCGAGGCCGAAGACGCGCTGAACAACGATCGCAAACTCGCGGCGGCCATTACGGAAGCCGGCAACGTCGCGCTGCCGATGCTGTTCGTCCTTGGCGAGCCGCGTGGCAATCCGGACAAGCCGCTTCCCGACTACGTGATGAAAAACCAGATCACGAAAGTTGTGGACCGCATAGGCGCGCAGAACAACAACATCTTCCCTGTGCCGACGCTTCAGGCGGCGGCACCGATGCAGGAAATTGCTGCCGGGGCCGCCGCGATCGGTCACTTGAATGCGCTTTCCGACGTCGACGGCAGTACGCGAACCGAACCCCTGGTGGTGCGCTATTACGATCAGTACTTTCCGTCGTTCTCGATGATGCTCGCGGCCAAGAGTCTGAACCTCGGTCCCGGCGACGTCGAGATGCGGCTGGGGGAGGGGATCAAGATGGGCAATCTCACCGTCAATACCGATCCCTACTTGCAGATGCATAGTTATTTCTACAAGGACAAAGACGGCAAACCGGCGTTTCCTCTGGACTCGTTTTACGACGTAATTACCGGAAAGATTCCGGCCGAGAAGTATCGCGACAAAGTCGTGCTTATAGGAGCGACCGCGGCTGGCGTGGGAACGTATCAGGTGACGCCAATATCGCCCGCCATGCCCCCCGTCGTCACGCTTGCGCACTCGGTTTCCAGCATTTTGCAGCAGGACTTCTTCGTCGCGCCGACCTGGGGGTTCTGGGTGGAGAAGCTGGCATTCGTTCTGGTCGCCCTCTACATCATCCTGCTGCTGCCGAGGCTGAAAGCCGGAATGGGGTTTGCCCTGAGTGCGGCAGTGCTGGTTGCGCTCATCGCGACGCACTTCGCCTTGATGGCCGGCAAACTGATTTGGATCCAGTTGATGGCCTCGGCCGTGCTGCTGGTAATCGGACACATCCTGTTGACGACGAAGCGGTTCCTGGTAACGGAGCGTGGCAAAGCCAAATCTGACCTCGATTCGGCCGAGTCCAACCGCATGCTCGGGCTCGCTTTCCAGGGCCAGGGCCAACTGGACATGGCCTTTGACAAATTCAAGAAGGTGCCCCTCGACGACGCCGTGATGGACAACGTGTACAACCTTGCGCTCGATTTCGAGCGCAAGCGCCAGTTCAACAAGGCGCAGGCAGTCTACGAGTACATGGCAACGTACAATCCCAAATTCCGCGATCTCGATCAAAAGCTCAATCGAGCGAAGCAGATGTCGGAGACCGTGATTCTCGGCGGCGGAAGCGGGCGCACCAACGCCAGCACCCTGGTGTTGGACGGAGGGGCGGTCGAAAAACCGATGCTCGGCCGTTACCAGGTCGAGAAGGAACTCGGCAAAGGTGCCATGGGCGTGGTCTATCTCGGCAAGGATCCGAAGATCGGCCGGGTGGTTGCGATCAAGACCATGGCGTTGTCGCAGGAGTTCGAGCCGGACGAACTGGAAGACGTGAAGCAGCGTTTCTTCCGCGAAGCGGAAACCGCGGGCAGGCTGAATCATCCCAACATCGTCACGATCTACGATGCCGGTGAGGAACACGACCTCGCCTATATTGCAATGGAGTTCCTGAAAGGCAAGGATCTGGTGCCGCAGACCAAGCCGGGCGCCATGCTGCCATTACCAAAAACGCTTTCCATCGTCGCGCGGGTCGCGGAAGCGCTTTCCTATGCGCACCTGCAGAACGTGGTTCATCGCGACATCAAACCGGCCAATATCATGTATGACCCGCAGGCCGATTCGGTCAAAGTCACCGATTTCGGCATTGCGCGCATTACCGATTCGTCCAAGACCAAGACCGGCATGGTACTCGGCACGCCTTCCTACATGTCGCCCGAGCAACTGGCAGGCAAAAAAATTGATGGCCAGTCCGACCTGTTTTCGCTGGGCGTTACGCTGTATCAACTTTCCTGCGGCAGCCTGCCCTTCAAGGGTGACTCGATGACGCAGCTCATGTTCAAGATCGCCAATGAACCGCCGGTCGACATCCTCAGTGTGAATCCCGCCCTGCCCGAGTGTGTTGTCGAAATCATAAATAAGGCGCTCTCCAAGAACGTTGTGGAGCGCTATCAAAGCGGCGACGAGTTCGCGCAGGCAATCCGCGCATGCGCTGCGCAGTTCGATACCGTGGACGTTACCCTCTAGCGGATGCCCGATATGAGCTTGATCGCCTCTCTCGAGATGGCAAAAGCGACTCACACCGGAATGGTGCGTTCGCATAACGAAGACAGCATCGCCGTCGACGCCGAAATCGGCCTTGCGGTGCTGGCAGACGGTATGGGCGGTTATAACGCCGGCGAGGTCGCCAGCGGCATTGCTACGGCGCTGATCTCGAGCGAAACCCGCGAAGCGATGATACGGCAGTCGCCGCATGAGGTGGACCGTGCCACCGGTTCACCCCTTGCGACGACGCTGCTGCGCGATATCATTGCCAAGGCCAACACGTCGATCTTTCAGTCCGCCAACAGCCAGCCGCAATACGCCGGCATGGGCACCACCCTGGTCGTGACGTTGTTTTGGAACAATCAGGTCACGATCGCACACATCGGCGATTCGCGCTGCTACCGCCAGCGGGACGGCAAACTGGAGCAGGTTACGCGGGACCACTCGCTCCTGCAGGAGCAAATCGACAGCGGTCTGCTGACCAAGGAGGCGGCCAAGCGATCCCAGAACAAGAATCTGGTCACGCGCGCCCTGGGGATCGAACCGGCGGTGGAAGCGGAAATCCGTACCTACCCGGCGCAGGAAGGCGACGTCTATCTAATTTGCTCGGATGGCCTCAACGACATGGTCGAGGACGAGGATATCGAGATGACGCTTGAGGCGCTGGGCGCCAATCTGCAGCTTGCGGCCGGGCAATTGGTGCAAATGGCCAACGATAACGGCGGGCGCGATAATATCTCGGTGGTATTGATCAAGGTGAAGAAGGACTTTCCGGCGGACGAGGGCTTGTTCGCGAAGTTCTTCTCCTGGTTCAAATAAAAGGATGCGGCTATGGCGAAGTTGATATTGAGTCTCGATGGTCAGTTGATCAAGGAGTTCACGCTCAGCAAGGAGCGCACTACCATCGGGCGCAAACCGCACAATGACATCCAGATCGACAATCTGGCAGTCAGCGGCGAACACGCCATCATCATGACCATCCTGAATGATTCGTTCCTGGAAGACCTGGGCAGCACCAACGGTACCCTGGTCAACGGACAGCCCGTCAAGAAACACTTTCTGCAGAGCAACGACACGGTTGAGATCGGCAAATACAAGCTCAAGTACATGAGCGAGGCGCCGGCCACCATGAACCAGGCTGAGTTCGAAAAAACCATGGTCCTCCGAACGCCAGCCACCGCGGCGTCAAAGCAGGAAACCAAAGGCCTAACGGATACCCAGACCAACCTCCAGGCGACCAACGTGAACGAGTCGGTGGGGAGCGCCCGCGCCGCTCCAGTGCCAGAAACGGCGCCGGTCCCAGTGCCGAAACCCGCGCCGGTCATCCCAGCCGCCGCTCAGCCCGCGTCTCCGTCTCCGGTCGCGCCAGTGCAGGGGGGCGGCACCATCCAGATCCTGTCCGGTCCGAATGCCGGCAAGGAGTTGCCGCTGTCGAAGCCATTAACCACTTTAGGCAAGCCTGGCGTCCAGGTCGCGGTCATCGCCAAACGACCACAGGGCTATTTCATTACTCACGTGGAAGGCGCCAACTTCCCGGTGGTCAACGGCAAGACACTTGATGCCCAGGCACATCAACTGGGCGATCACGACATCATCGAGCTGGCCGGAGTAAAGATGGAGTTTTTCCTGAAGCCCTGAAAGTCCCGGGCGCGCCGGACCGGGCGCGGAATAATTTCCAGTAAGCATCGGGCGGGCATGACCTGCAGCGCGCTCTCGGCACGCAATACGACAGGGGAGGCGGATTGAAGAAGCACCTGGTGCGCATCGCGCTCGGGCTGGTGGTGGTCCTCGCTTTTGTCGGCCATGCCGGCCGTTATTACCAAATCCCATTCATCGATCGCTTCGAAAACATCGTCTATGACGCGCGCCTGCGCCTGACAATGGCGAATACGGTGGACCCCCGGATCGTCATCATCGATATTGACGAGAAAAGTCTTGCGGCGGAGGGTCGTTGGCCATGGCGTCGCGACAAACTGGGTACGATGCTCGACCAGTTGTTCGACCATTACAAGGCAGGCATCGTAGGCTTCGACGTCGTATTTGCGGAGCGCGACGAAAGTTCAGGGCTGGGCATCCTGCGGGAGTTGGGCCAGAAGGAGTTGAAGGGCAACGCGCAGTACCAGGCCGTGCTGAAGGACGTCGCGCCGCAACTCGAATACGATCGCGTATTCGCGGAGAAGCTGAAAAACCGCGCAATCGTGCTCGGATACTATTTTTCAGACGTCAGGTCGGAAGATGGCAAAGGTCGCGCATCCGGCGCGATACCCAGACCGGTATTGCCAGCCGGCACATTCAAAGGCAGGAAGAACATCCTCTTTACGAGCTTCGTTGGTTATGGAGCCAATTTGGAGGAATTTCAGCAGGCGGTGGCCAGCGGCGGCCATTTCAATCCGTTGCCCGACGACGACGGCGTGATCCGGCGTGTTCCAATGCTGGCGGAGTACAACGGCGCCTACTATGAACCACTGTCGATGGCGATGATCAGATTGGGGCTGGGCCTGCCTCGGGTCGTGCCCGGGTTTCCGGAGGAAAAGTTCTGGTCAAAGGATTATCCGGGGCTCGAATGGGTGGACATGGGATCCGTGCGTGTTCCGGTGGACAATTTCGTCACGGCGCTTGTTCCCTATCGCGGCAAACAGGGCAGCTTCAAATACATTTCCGCCACAGATGTGCTGCACGGGAGTTCCCCGCTTGAGGATCTGAAAAACAAGATTGTGCTTGTCGGCACCACTGCTCCCGGCCTGAACGACCTGCGAGCGGCGCCGGTCGCCAGCGTCTATCCCGGAGTGGAGATCCATGCCAACCTCATTGCCGGCATGCTGGATGGCAGCATCAAGCAAAGACCCCCTTACGTGCTGGGGGCCGAAGTGATCCTATTGTTGATCTCCGGAATTGGCATGGCGTTGCTGCTGCCGATGATAAATCCCCTGCGCGCCACCGCGTTGACGGCAGTCGTCATTGTGGCCGTGTTTGCGACCAACGTGCTGGTGTGGACGGAGGGTAACCTGGTGCTTCCGCTGGCCTCGGGGCTTTTGATGATCGCCGTGCTCTTTGCGCTTAATATGTCCTACGGCTTCTTCGTGGAATCTCGTGCCAAACGCCAGATAACAGGGCTGTTCGGCCAATACGTCCCGCCCGAGCTGGTTGAGGAAATGAGCAAAGACCCTGAGGCCTTTTCGATGGAGGGCGAGAGCCGGGAATTGTCAGTGCTCTTCACCGACGTGCGCGGATTCACGACCATCTCCGAAGGGCTGGACCCCAAAGACTTGTCCAGGCTGATGAACGAATTCTTGACGCCGCTCACGCGAATAATCTACAAGCATCGGGGAACAATCGACAAGTACATGGGTGATTGCATCATGGCCTTCTGGGGCGCCCCGCTGAACGACTTGCAGCACGCGCGCAACGCGGTAATGGCGGGGTTGGAAATGCACCAGGTACTCGCGGAATTGCAGCCGCACTTCAAGGAAAACGGCTGGCCGCCCATTCACATCGGCGTTGGCGTCAACAGCGGCCGGATGAGCGTGGGCAACATGGGATCAGAAATCCGTTTGGCATACACGGTAATGGGTGATGCGGTGAATCTTGCATCGCGGCTGGAAGGGATCACCAAACAGTACGGCGTAAAGATGATCGTCGGAGAAGCCACACGAGCCGAAGTGCCCGAAGTGACATTTCGCGAGCTCGACAAGGTCAAGGTAAAAGGCAAGGAAGCTCCGGTTGCCATTTTCGAGCCAATCGGCCTGTCCGGTGAAATTGAAAAGCCGGTCCAGGATGAACTGAAACTCTGGAATCAGGTGCTCAAGCTCTACCGGGCGTGCGATTGGGATATGGCAGAATTACAGTTGATCAACCTGACCAAGGCGAATCCGGGCAGCGGACTTTACGCGCTGTTCCTCGAGCGAATTGCGCATTTGCGTAACAATCCGCCTGAACGCGGATGGGATGGCTCCTGGAGATTTGAAACCAAATAGCGATGCAGATCAGGATACTCGGTTGCAGCGGGGGCATTGGCGGAAACTTGCGCACGACGTCCATGCTGCTCGACAACGACGTGCTCGTAGACGCGGGCACCGGGGTGGGCGACCTTACCCTCACCGAGTTGCTCAAGATCGACCATGTCTTTCTGACGCATTCCCACCTTGATCACATCACCTCACTGCCGTTTCTCGTGGATACCGTCGGACCCATGCGTGATATGCCGGTGACGGTGCATTGTACGGAAGCTACGCGCAAAATTCTCCAGGAACATATTTTCAACTGGAAAGTCTGGCCTGACTTCACCGAAATACCAAGCAAGACTGCGCCTTGCCTGCGATATTCGACGTTTTCGGTGGGCGACAGCATCGACCTGGACGGGCGCAGCATCAGAATCCTGCCTGCGAACCACGTCGTACCCGCGGTCGGCTTCCAGTTCGACAGCGGCGAAGCCAGCCTCGTTTTTACGGGCGATACCACGGTGAACGATGCATTATGGACCGAGGTCAACAAGATCGTAAACCTGCGCTATCTCATCATAGAAACAGCCTTCCCGAACATGGAAAAGGAACTGGCGATCGCCTCCAAGCATCTTTGTCCGAGCATGCTTGCGGAGGAGTTGGCCAAGCTGCAGCGCTCAACCAGGGTATTCGTCACCCACCTCAAACCCGGCGCCGGCACCCTTACGATGCAGGAGGTGGAGGAATGCGCGGAGCGCTACAACCCGCGCATGCTTTCCAACGGCCAGGTTTTCAAGTTTTGAATCCGGCCGTCCGGACCGAACCACGCTGACAGTCCGACGGCCGCTGAGTTAGTATCCGAAGGTTGCACGCGCAAATGGAAGAAGGATGCATGCCATGAGCACCGTCTTTGAAGCCAAACCACAAGCCGGCCAGAACCTGGCCGAGATGAGCCACAAACTGGAGTTTCAAAAGAGGCTCCAGGCCGTGACAAACAAGATACATGCGACCAGCAACATCGACGAAATCATGCTGGAGTTGTCGCAGGACATTTGCTCGCTGTTCGAGGCGGAACGCCTGACGATTTACGTCCTGTCGGAAGACCGGGCATCGATCATATCCAAGGTAAAAACCGGATTGTCCTCCTTCAAGGACCTCAAGCTGCCCATCAACGAACAGAGTATTGCGGGATTTGTCGCCCTGTCGAAGAGACTGATCAACATACGCGATGTCTACGACGACAACGAACTGCGGACCCATAATCCCAACCTGAAATTCCTGAAGGAAGTCGACAAGCGCACCGGGTTTCGCACCAAGCAGATGCTAGTGGCACCGGTGGTCGACAGCGGAGCAAATGAGTTGATCGGCGTTATCCAGGTCATCAACTCCAAGAACGGCCAGGCGTTTTCCACCATTGCCGAGGAAGGCGCAGCGCACCTGGGCGAGACGCTTGAGATCGCATTGCGCCAGCGCAGCCGACCGGCTGCGATGCTGCGTGGGAAGTACGACCATCTGGTCACGAACGCGGTGCTTTCAGCCGAAGAAATGGAGTTGGCGACGCGGTCGGCGCGACGCAAAAATCTGGATATTGAAGACGTATTGATTGACGAATTCCAGGTCAAGCCCGCGGCGATTGGCGAAGCGATTTCCCAGTTCTTTAAGGTCCCTTACGAGTCTTTCAAGCAGGATCGCGTCAAGCCACTGGATCTGCTAAAGAACCTTAAACGCGATTATGTCGAAAGCAGCCTCTGGGTCCCTATCGAAGATGTCAAGGAAGGGCTGTACGTCCTCACGACCGATCCCGAGAAAGTGCGCGCGTCGAAGGTGGTAAGCAATATATTTCCGAAGCACAAGATCGTCTTCAGGGTCTGTACGCACCGTGAATTCGGCGCGACACTCGACCAATTTTTCGGCGCGGAGTCGGGCGATACCTCCTCGATCGGCGAAATGCTGTCCAACATGGACGAAGACGGGGATGAAGAAGGCGGCAGTGGCATAGACGAAGCTTCACTGGCCCAGGACAACGAACTCGTTAAACTGGTCAACAAGATAATTATCGATGCCTATCATCAGGGTGCGTCCGATATCCACATTGAACCGTATCCCGGCAAGGGCAAGACGGACGTGCGATTCCGCAAGGACGGCACCTTGCAGAACTACATTTCAGTTCCGGCCAGTTATCGAAATGCGATTGCCGCGCGCCTGAAGGTCATGTGCGACCTGGACATTTCGGAAAAGAGAAAACCACAGGACGGCAAGATCAAATTCAAGAAATTTGGTCCGCTGGACATCGAACTGCGTGTCGCCACGATTCCTTCGGCCGGCGGTGTCGAAGACATCGTGATGCGCATTCTGGCTGCAGGTGAACCGATTCCGATCGACAAGCTCGGCCTGTCCCAGCGCAATCTAACAATTCTCAAGGAAACGGTCAGCAAGCCGTATGGATTGTTCTTTGTCTGCGGACCTACCGGGTCCGGCAAGACCACGACATTGCATTCCGTCCTCGGCTACCTGAATACGCCCGAAACCAAAATCTGGACGGCAGAGGACCCGGTGGAAATCACGCAGAAAGGCCTGAGGCAGGTTCAGATGAATCCGAAGGCCGGGCTGACGTTCGCGGTGGCCATGAGAGCGTTCCTCCGGGCCGACCCGGACATCATCATGGTCGGTGAAATGCGCGATAAGGAAACTACGGCCACAGGCATCGAGGCGTCCTTGACCGGCCACCTCGTATTCGCGACTCTGCACACTAATAGCGCGCCAGAATCGATCATCCGGCTGCTCGATATGGGTATGGATCCGTTCAATTTTGCCGATGCGCTGCTGGGGGTTCTTGCGCAACGATTGGCAAAACGGCTGTGCTCCAAGTGCAAGGCACCGCATGTTGCAACCCAGGACGAACTTAAATCGATACTCGAAGAGTTCACGACCGAACTGCGAAATACCGAAAACTGGAAACGGGATCCCAAAGCAGCCTATGAAGCTGTATACCGGGAATGGGCAAGCAAGTTCGCGGACGACAAAGGCCAATTCACCCTTTATACGCCAGTCGGTTGCGATACCTGCGGAGGTACCGGGTACAAGGGCCGGGTCGGCTTGCACGAATTGCTGGTCGGCAGCGATGCAGTAAAGAAGCACATCCAGGAGCATGCACGCGTCGCGGAGATCGTTGCCACGGCCCTTGCGGAACACATGCGAACACTCAAGCAGGATGGCATCGAAAAAGTGCTGCAAGGTGTAACGGACATGCTTCAGGTCAGGGCGGTTTGCATCAAGTAAGTCAGGATGCTTCTAGGGAATTTCGCCGCGGAAAACGCTACGATGAGTGAACCGACCTCCACCGAACTCTTGCGCCGACTGGAAGAACTCAATGAGGTCGGCATCGCGTTGTCGAAAGTGAAAGATACCAATCGCCTGCTCGAGGCGATTCTGGTGGCGGCAAAAAAAATCACCAATGCGGATGGCGGTACGCTCTACCGTGTAGATGCCGAGAAAAAACTCGTCCACTTCGAAATCCTGCGCACGGACTCGCTTCATATCGCCATGGGCGGCACGACCGGAGTGGAAGTTCCGTTCTATCCAGTGCGGCTATATGACGATGAAGGCCGGCCGAATAATTCGATGGTCGTTGCCTATTCGGTACTGCGCGATGAGACTGTCAATATCGCGGACGCCTACGCGGCCAAGGGATTCGATTTTACCGGAACCAAGAGCTTTGACGGCAAGACAGGATATCGTTCCGAGTCTTTTCTTACGGTGCCGATGAAGAATCATGAGGACGAGGTGATCGGAGTATTGCAACTGATCAACGCCAAGGACCGCCGGACCGGCGCAACGGTGCCGTTTTCCGAGGCGGATCAGCGACTGGCCGAATCCCTGGCATCCCAGGCGGCGGTCGCGCTCACGAACCGCCAGCTGATCAACCAGTTGGAAGGGCTCTTCGAGTCATTTATCAGTCTGATAAATGCAGCAATCGACGATAAGTCGCCCTACACCGGGGGACATTGCCAGCGCGTTCCCATGCTTACCATGTTGTTGGCCGAAGCCGTCAACGAAGCAGATGAAGGTCCACTGTCGGGCTTTCGCATGACCGACAAGGACCGCTACGAGTTGAAGATTGCAGGGCTCCTGCACGATTGCGGAAAGATCACCACCCCAGTGCACGTGGTGGACAAGGCGACAAAATTGCAGACTATATTCGATCGCATAACGTTGATCGATACCCGATTTGAGATACTCAAGCGCGACGCCGAGATCGCCAGGATAAAGACCAGACTGAACGCCCCGGACAATCGTTCGGGTGAATGGGAGCGGGCAGATCGGGAAATGAAAGTGCGGTTACGCCAGATCGAAGAAGACCGCCAGTTCCTGCGCTTCTGCAATTTCGGATCGGAATCGATGCGCGAAGACGATCAGCAGCGAGTGCGGGACATTTCCAGGGCATATCGGTGGCGCGACGTAGACGGGAATGAGGCGAATTTCCTGACCACCGACGAAGTCGATAATTTGACCATTCGCTCAGGAACTCTGACGCAAGAGGAGCGGCAGATCATCAATCACCATATTGAAGTAACGATCAAGATGCTCGAGTCGCTGCCCTGGCCAAAGCATCTCAAAAATGTGTCCGAGTACGCCGGCGGCCACCACGAGCGCATGGATGGCAAAGGTTATCCGCGCGGATTGAAACGCGACGAGATGTCGATCCAGGCCCGGGTCATGGGAATCGCGGATATTTTTGAAGCCCTGACCGCCAAGGATCGGCCGTATAAAAAAGGCAAGACCCTGACCGAATCGCTGCAGATTCTCGGCAAATTCAAGCTCAATGGACACATCGATCCGGATCTCTTCGATATATTTGTGCGCAAGAAAGTGTATTTGCGGTATGCGGAAAAATTTCTGGATCCCGATCAGATCGATGACGTAAACGAAGCGGCACTGCCAGGCTACCAGGTGCGGTGACGATCTGCGTCAGTTACTGCCGATGGGTTTGCCTGTGTCCGTTGCAGACGATCCCCACGCGCTGGTGAACTGCTGAATTATGAAATACATAGACTTGGGATCCTGTTTGACGTGGCAACGTACTGGTCAAAACACTTTCTTGTTTCTAAACATATTTTTCATTTCATGCCGTGGCGTCGGGCGGACTAGCTGGTTGTCGCCAACGGGTGGCACAGTGCTTGCACAGTCAAGGCCGAACACCTGAAATTCAGAGTGTTTGTTAATCAACCATCAAGGAGTTATCCATGAAGGCCGTACAAAAGGGTTTTACCCTAATCGAACTGATGATCGTCGTAGCGATCATCGGTATTCTGGCAGCGGTTGCGTTGCCGGCATACCAGGACTACACCGCGCGTGCCAAGATGTCTGAGGCGATTCTGGCTGCGTCGGCCTGCCGTACCAGCGTTACGGAAACCACGCAGTCTTCTTCGGTGCTGCCGGCGGCCGGCAACTGGGGTTGCGAGTCCAAGACGGGCGTCCAAGTCTCCAAGTATGTCATGTCGATCGCCACCAACTCCCCCCAGGGCGCCATCCAGGTCGTCGTAACCGGCATCAATACCACGACCAACGGCAAGGGCATCATCCTGTTCCCCTGGGCCGACGCCGGCCGTACGTCGAACATTTCGGCGGGTTCGGCCATTGCGGCCTGGGACTGCGGTCCGGACGTAACGCTCAACGCCGGCACGGACATCAGCAAGTTCCTGCCTGGTTCCTGCCGCCTGGGCACGACCGCAAGCGGATTCGCGACCGGTACCTGATCTGCCGAATGGGATCGGGGCGGTTGATTGCCCCGATTGGTTCACAGGAAGGCGCCCACGGGCGCCTTCTTTGTTTGGGCACGAAGCGTTGACGCCTATTTCGGCTGGAGCGGATTGGCCGCAATTCATGAATTTGACGATTCCGCCACATGACGTTTGGGTAGCCGCTAGAGGCTCATGCAATCTGCACAAAAACAACCGGAGCGCACCTCAAAATTGAAGTTATCTGCCTTCGATCCTCCCATCGCTCTGCTGCCTTCACTTGTGGCGGTCTGCCTTTACCTGATGTTCTCCGCGGTGTGGATCCCGGGGCTGGCTCCGCGGTTCTATGACGATGCTCGCTGCCTCGAGCTGATACTGTTGGCATTGGTGGTTGTGCAACTCTTTTTGCCGCCCGTGGTCGATCTCGTCGCGACGAGTTGGGTCTATCTGGACAAATTACCGCGCGTGCTGATCGCGGTCTTCCTGGCCGGAGGCGCGTTGAGCGCCTGGAACTCAGGTTTCGTGAGATTCGGCGCACTGGAGATTGCCCTCAACGTACAGCTTGTGGTGCTGTTCCTCGTATTGAGCGGCTCGGTTCGGATCGAAAAACAAAGGAACGAAGCGGCGCTTGCCATGGCGCTATCTGCCGGCGCCGGGTTGCTCGTACTGAAATTCTGGCTCACGTATCTGCTGTACGTATTCGAGGGCAAGGATTTCCCATGGCTGACCCCGTTCCTCGATTTCGCGAATGTCCGGTTCTTCAGCCAATACCAGGCCTACAGTCTGCTCTTGATCCTGTTGCCCGCCTGCTTGCAAAATTTGAGAAACAGCTGGCGGGTACTGCTGTACGTCATTGCAATCAATTTTTGGGCACTGCAATGGATAGTCAGTACGCGCGCAGTTTGGGCCGGCTTTGTCCTCGCGGTGCTGATCGTCCTGGTCTTCGCGAGGCAGGGCAGGATGATCTGGCTGCGCATGCAAGTGATGACCATGCTCGCGGGAGGAGTGGTCTTCCTGATTTTCTCCCGTGTCGTGGCTTCCCTGCCTACTGCAACTCGGGTTCCGAACGCAGTGGGTTCGATCATTCAGCGCGGTTCGGAAAGCGTAATGGAACGGATCGCCCTTTGGCGCAGCGCGCTGGATTTCATCATGGCACAGCCGCTTTTGGGGGTCGGTCCGGGACAATTCGGCCTCCAGACCTATCCAATGTTCGCCGCACACCCACATAACTTCCCGCTTCAGATGTTGTCGGAATACGGTCTGTTCGCCGGACTGGCGGGCATTGCTCTGATGGCGCTGCTGGTGGTATTGGCTGTCAAGACAATACGGGCTGGGTCGCCTTCCGGGCCAGACCTTTCGGGAAAGAGCATTGCAGCGGCGTTGATCATGGGCCTCACGGATTCACTGTTCAGCGGAAATCAGATCATGCCCCACAGTCAAATATTGCTGTGCGTGGTAGCGGCGATGCTGGTCGGTAGGATGCCGGTACACAGCCCCGAACTGTTCGCCAGAAACCCGAGAAGTGACTACCGGTCCCTCAAACTGGCCTTTATCGGCATCGCAATGCTGGCGATATTGACAACCACGATCCTGGGGATGGCGTATCTGCGGGCTGTCAAGGATATGGGGCCCAATGTTCAAAAGGGGAACCCCCATTTCTGGAATTACGGGCGCTTCAGTGCATGGTAGGGATTAATGGATCTACCCCGATCGGGATCGTCATACGGATCAGAGCAACTTCGGCGCGTTGACGGCCTCGACGCGAATGATCCGGCGGCTGCGAAGGTATTCCTGAACCGGTTCCCACACCGGCGTGCCGGAATCGACCTGGGTCGCCGAGGCCCAACTCGCAACACGGTAGCGCTTGCCGGATTCGAGCAGCTCTCCCCTGATGCGCAGATTCGCGGTGCGATGACCGGGAGCGCCGGCGGGGGCGCAGGAATAACTGAGCCCGCGCGTGCGCACCATATCGCCACCCTGCCGATAGTAAGGGTCGGGATGGAACAGATTGTCGGCAATATCTTCCAGCGCGTCCTTGATTTCCTCTCCAGTGAGCTCGCGCACCGAGATTCCGGGATACGTAATGGCCGTTTGTGCCATCACGTCCTCGACGGTAATGGCCGATCCGGGCAACAGCGTCGTGCCCCATCGAAATCCCGGAGACAATGCAATCTCCGCATCCTGCGATTGCTGTAGCGCGGCCAGGATTATTTCGTCGAAAGAACCATTGAAATTGCCACGACGATAAAGCAGATCGTCTGTAACCGCGAGAACCGGCCCCAGGGACTGTTCGAAAGGCTTTCTTATCTGGGTAATAAGGGTGTTCATAGCTGCATCCGGCGGCAGCAGATTGGAAAACACCGGCAGCAGCGAATAGTCGCAGGCGGTTCTGCCGTTGCTGGCAAAGATGTCGAGTACGCCGATGAATTTGCCGTTCGATCCGCCATTGGCGACCAGCGTTTCGCCGCCGCCGTTTCTGACCCGGATCGGTTTTGGCAGCGGGTCATGAGTATGGCCGCCCAGAATTGCCGTCAGACCTTCGACACGACCGGCAAGCTTCAAATCGACATCGACACCGTTATGCGAAAGCAGAACGATGGCTGCGACCCCTTTTTTGCGAACCTCGGCAATGGTTTCGCGCAACGACGGTTCATGAATACCGAATGTCCAGTCGGGAATCAGGTATTGCGGATTGGCGATCGGGGTATAGGGGTAGGCTTGCCCGACGATCGCCACCTCCATGCCGGCGATCTCCTTGATCACGTAAGGGGAGAAAATCCGGTCTCCGAAATCGCGTGTAAAGACATTGTGCGCAACGAAATCGATGGAACCGGCCATGTCGTGCTGAATCAATTCCATGACCCGTTCGGCGCCGAGCGTGAATTCCCAGTGCCCGGTCATGACCTTGACGCCGAGCAACTTGCAGGCCGCGACCATGTCGGCGCCGCGCGTCCACAAGGCGGTAGCCGAACCCTGCCAACTGTCGCCGCCATCGACGAGCATCGCCCCGGGACGCTGCGACCGGATTAGTTTCACCAACGTAGCAAGGTGGGCGAAGCCGCCCATTTTCCCGAACCGCCTCGCGAGGTCCTCGAAGTCCAGATATGTGAATGCGTGAGCCAGCCGGGATCCACGCCGCACGCCATAATTTCGCAGCAACGCTTCGCCGGTCAGATGCGGCGGTTTTCCGGTTGATTCCCCGATGCCGATATTGACACTGGCCTCGCGATGATGAACCGGCAGCAACTGAGCGTGGCAATCAGTCAGGTGGATCAGGCTGGCGACACGCTTGCGTTCCGGCAACCGATATAGCGCATTGTCGCCTGCACGCGCGGGTGCGGCCAGACTGCCGGACATCGAAGCAAGCGCCAGGGCTTGCAAGAATTCACGACGGTGCATCTGTCGGGTAAAAAAGCGGGATCAGATCGGAAAGCGGTACGGTGCTTACTTGCGATACACCGATGCGCGCATCGGCAGACCGTTACTCAGATAGGACTGAAAGTACTCGAGACTGTTGAGTTCCTCGCCGCCTGCCGGAAACGGGGAGGCGCGCATCTGCTCCATGCAGCGCCGGTAACGCATGTGCAGGGTGTTCAAATTGTCGCCGCCGCGGAAAACCGGCCAATGCGTGGTCTGCCCGACGGAGGCGGAAAGAATCTCGGTACGCAAAATCTTCCCTGCGTTGAACAAGTGGCAGGATGCGCAGGCGAAATTGTATTGGCCAATGCGGGTGAAATACAGTTTCTTTCCCTGCTCATATTTCGCGAGCGCCGCCGCGCCCTCCACATGCACGTCTACGGCCATGCCGTCGGACAGCGTGCGCGCATAGGCGGTGATGAGACCCATTGTAGCCTTGTCGTCGAATTTGTACTCCGCTTCGCCGTTATCGCGCAGGCAGCGATTGATATCCATTTCGAACGTAACGACCTTGTCGCCGACCGCATCGTAGTAGGGATAGTTGCCCGCGATGTTATGACCACCATTGGCAAAACAGCCGGCAAACGTCTTGCCGTTCCGAAACGGCGCTTCCCACAATGTCCTGCCCCGGTCGATGTCGCCCTGGAACGGGGGAAATTCCATGATGCTGTCGAACTGGGACTGGGCATCGCCGGAGAGCATCAATGCGCCGTTTACATAGTTTTCGAGCGGCACAGAGGGGAATTTTTCGCGGTACAAAGTAATAAATGTGGCCCGATCTTGTTCGGGCGACGCAACGGCCGGCCCGGCGAGACTGGCCGTTACCAGTGCCGCGACGAGGAGGCTGTTCGGTGGATTAGTCCGTCGCAATGGAATCAATTGAGGGTCGCCTCGATGCTCGCCTTCTCGCCTGCGTTGTCCTCCCAGTTAACCGTAATCTTGTCACCGGGCTTTGCGCCGCGTATCCGAAAATTGACAAATGGATTTTTCGATACGGCCTGACTCCATTGCGCGTCCATCACGGTCTTGCCATTGTGCGTGGCGATGACGCGTCGAATGAAATGCAGCGGTATGATTTCACCAGTAACGGGATCCTTGCGCAGCCCTGTCTCCATCGGGTGGAACATCAACACCTTTACGTCGGCCACATCGCCCTGCAGCTGGGCGCGGATTTTCATTGCATCAGCCATCCTGGGATTATTCCGGATTGTTTGTCAGCGTCAACCGCCGCAGCCGCCGATCGTCACTTTTACTTCCTGGGTGGCGACGTAGAACTTGCCGGCGGCCTTGACGAGAACCCTGATCTTGGACGATTCGCCCATCTTGATCCGCGTGGAAATGAACGGTTCGAGGCCGGCGCCAATATCGAAAATGGCGACGAGCGGTTGCGGGTTCTTGTCCGCAAAGACGTAAATCGTTTGCGTATCGGGGATCCTGCTGGTGATTTCCACGGGGACGATCGCGCCATTCTCGGCGATTTCGGGAGCTTTCAACTGGACCTGGTCAGATTCGATTACGGATGCCGCGCCAATGCTCTTCAGGGCATCCGCAAGCACCTTTGCGTCAAATGCCGTCTTGTTCCATTCCGCGGCCAGCGATTGAAAGGGGCGCAACCATCCTGCGGCAAACGTGGCGACATAGGCACTGCCCAGTGCAAGGGCCCGGGAAAATTCCCTGCGCGACGATTTTCCTGACGGTGGCTGCGTTTTCATGCTGGCGTGAACGTTCCCTTAAAGGGTGTATAAATACTCGACGATCAAATCGATTTCTTCGGATGTCAGAATCTGCTGCTTTCCGAACGGCGGCATGACTGTATCCGGATTGCTCAACCCGGCATCCCAGACCTTGCGCCGCAACTGTTCGCGATCGGGAAAGCGGGCGCGTATTGCCACCAGGGGCGGGCCGATATTGGCTGACGTAACGGCCGCTGGATCAGAGGGCATCGCGTGACAGGCGAGGCAGTTACCTTTGGCCACTTCGTGGGCCAGGCGCGCGCCCGCGGCTATCCTTCCCGGCTGGTCCGCCGACGCGAGACAGGCATTTCCAAGTACCGGGGCAAGAATGAACAATCCCGACAGCAGAGTCAGATTCATCGCCGAATCGCCAACCTTTGCATGAGACCGCATTTACGGCGAACGGTTCTTGACCGATCAGGCCCCCGAATCTGCCTGCCAGAGTCCCGATTTGCCCCCGCACTTTTCCATCAGACGCAGGCCCTCGATGCGCATGCCCCGGTCGACCGCCTTGCACATGTCATAGATTGTGAGCAAGGCGATGCTGACGGCGGTCAACGCTTCCATCTCGACTCCGGTTCTTCCTACCGTCTCGGCTCGTGCCGAGCATTCGACCGCATTGTCTTCGCCGAGCACTTCGAATTCGACATTCACGCTGCTCAGAGATAGGGGATGACATAGCGGAATGAGCTCGGAGGTTCGCTTGGCGCCTTGGATCGCTGCCACGCGCGCAATTCCGAGGACGTCGCCCTTGACGGCGGAGCCTTCGCGGATCGTCTGCAGCGTTTCCGGACGCATGACGATTCTGCCGACCGCGATGGCAACGCGATGGGTATCCGCCTTGGCGGCCACATCGACCATGTGCGCCTGGCCGGCGGCGTTGAAATGTGTCAGTTTGCCCATCGGAAATCCCGAAATTTGTATGTGCTCCGCAATGCCCCCGCGGAACTCGTCCACAAGTGGCGTTATCATAGCATCATGATATTTCGCAGAGTCATGGTGGCGTTGCTGGCATCCAGTATTGCGCTCGCCGACGAGTTGCCGGATCTCGGAGATGCCTCGCAAAGCGCGCTTTCGCCGGCACAGGAGCGCAAGCTCGGCGAGGGAATCATGGCGCAGATCCGCGCGGATCCGGCGTACCTCGACGATCCGGAGGTCTCCGATTACCTGAATACGCTTGGCTACAGGCTGGTGGCCAACAGCCCGGATCCGGCCGCGCCTTTCGAGTTTTTTGCAATTACCGACAGCACCATCAATGCCTTTGCGCTGCCCGGCGGATACGTGGGCGTGCACACCGGATTGCTGCTGACGGCACAGAACGAATCGGAACTGGCAAGCGTGCTGTCGCATGAAATTTCGCACGTGACCCAGCGCCACATCGCGCGCCTGATAGCGGCACAGCAACGCGCCGGTATGGCCTCTCTGGCGGCGCTCGCGTTGGCCATCCTCGCCGCACGCTCCAATTCGAATGTTTCGGTCGCGGCCGTCGCAGCCGCCCAGGCAGGCGCGATCCAGTCGCAGCTGAATTTTACGCGCGAACATGAACGCGAGGCCGACCGGATCGGATTGCAGATCATGGAAAAATCCGGTTTCGACGTGCACGCTATGCCGGTTTTCTTTGAACGTCTGCAGAAGGCCACACGAGTGTATGAGACAGGGGCGCCATCCTACCTGCGTACCCACCCGCTTACTTTCGAGCGCATCGCCGATATTCAGAGCCGCATCGAAGGCATTCCGTTCCGCCAGGTCCCCGATAGCCTGGACTTCCAGCTCGTGCGCGCCCGATTGTCCGCCCAGGAGGGCAATGCCCGCGATGCGGCGGCAAATTTCGACAGGATTCTCGGAGAACACAAGTTTACGAACGAAGCCGCAGCCCGCTACGGATTGGTTGTTGCTTTGTTGCGAGTCGGGGACAAGGTCCGTGCGCGCAAGGAAATGGCATTGCTGCTGGTAATGAAGGCAAAAAGTCCGATGATCGATGCGCTCGCGGCGCAGACTCTGATCTCGGGCGGTGAAGTGGAAAAGGGGCTGGCCACCTACCGGGACAGTCTGAGGTCAAACCCCAGTCGCAGAGCGCTGGTCTACGGTTATGCCGACGCATTGATCGCGGCCAACAAGGCGGCCGATGCGATTCAATTTCTGAATGACCGGGTGGACGGGCGCCCGACAGACCCACAACTTTACGAATTTCAGGCGCGGGCCTATACCGCCTTGGGCAAGCGGTTATTGCAGCATCGCGCTCTCGCGGAGGTCTATGCATTGCGCGGCAATTTGCCCGCGGCAATCGAACAGTTGCAGATTGCGCAAAAGGCAGGCGATGGAGATTTCTACCAAAAGTCCAGTGTCGAGGCGCGTCTCAAGGAATTGATCGCAGCCGATACTGAAAGCCGGCGCAAACCCTGACATCCATCGCGAAACGACGTCCTCCAACAGGCGGGCAAAATCCGTCCGCCGCCCGCGAGCGAGGTGCTAGCCGTTGAATTTAATAAAAAACCTCGCCTTGCAGTCGCGAATTTCCTATCATACGGAAGCTCTACGGCCGGCGATCTGCGCCCCCCGACGCTTCGCACATGGACAAGATCGGCAAATACCAGATCATAAAGGAGCTCGGCAGGGGCGCGACCAGTGCCGTTTATCTGGCGAATGACGCCTTTGCGGGTCGCCAGGTAGCCATCAAACTGGTGCGGGCTGATGCGCTCGGTGACAAAGAGCACGGCCGACGCTTTCACAAGCTGTTCCTGGTCGAGGCATCCCTTGCCGGGAAGCTTTCCCATCCGCATCTCGTCGCGATCTACGACGCCGTTTCCGACGAAGAAGGCAGCTATATCGTCATGGAATACGTCGCCGGCGGTACGCTTGAGCCGTGTACCCTGCCCGCCAACCTGCTGACGATCAACACCATCGTCGAGATCATCTTCAAGTGCTGCAAAGCACTGGATTACGCGCACCGGCACGGCATCATCCATCGTGACATCAAGCCCGCGAATATCCTCCTGACGGGTGAAACGGACATCAAGATTTCGGATTTCGGTGCCGCATTATCCGTAACCGCGGAAACCACCCAGGTGTCGGGAATCGGCTCGCCGGCTTACATGTCACCCGAGCAGTTGCAGGAAATGACGCTGAACCATCAAACCGACATCTTTTCGCTCGGCGTGGTGATGTACCAACTGCTGACCGGGTCGCTGCCCTTCAAATCGACAAACAATTACAGCATGGTGTACCAGATCATCAATGTGGATCCGCCGCCGCCGAGCGTGTTACGGCCGGACACTCCCGCTGCAGTCGACGTGATCGTGAAGCGCGCGCTGGAAAAAGACGTTGCGAAGCGATTTCATACCTGGGAGGAATTTGCGCAGGCCCTCGCGGACACGTTTAACAATCTGCAGAAACCCGAGGAGATCGTTCCGGAGACTGAGAAATTCAGCATTTTGCGCAATCTCGAGTTTTTCATGACTTTCCAGGATGTCGATCTCTGGCAGGTCCTGCGCATATCCAGCTGGGTGCGGCACGCGGCTGGCAGTGCCGTCATCAAGGAGGGAGAAGTCGGCACCGGGTTCTATGTGCTCGCCACCGGCGAAGTGAAAATCACCAAGCAGGGAAAGCTGCTCAATATCCTGCGTACTGGAGAATGCTTCGGGGAAATGGCCTATCTCGGCAAACGCGCGTTCGAGCGCACCGCGAGCGTTACGGCGGTGAACGACATTACAGTGATAGAAATCAGTGCGGAAGCGCTGGCGCAGGCCACCGAAGGCTGCAAACACGCCTTCAATGCCGCCTTTCTCCAACTGCTGGTCGGGAGGCTGGAAGCGGCCAATACCCGCTTGTCGCAACTACTGCTCGATCGCAATATCAGCCTCTTCTGAAGGCGCCCGCCAGGCGTTATCATTCGTGGCATTGTCAGGTTCTGTCTATGGGTGCTTACTTCAATCTCGATCCGGACGGTCTGCAGGAACTGCGGCGCGGTTCGATCATCGTCATCATCGATGTGCGGACCGATCGGGAAATTGAGCGTGGGATGATTCCGGGAGCAATGCACATTCCGCTGCATATGCTGCCTGCGCGACTGGGGGAGATCGGGCAAGACGGTCCGGTCGTGATGTATTGCCAGTCCGGAGCGCGTTCCGCGCAGGCGAGCAAATTCGTCGCGGACAATGGGCGGGAGCGGGTTTACAACCTCGCCGGCGGATTCAGCGGCTGGGTTGCGCGCGGGTTTCCGGTCGTGCAGAAATGATCTCGAATTGCCATTATCGTTATGTAGATCTAAAGCAATGAATGCTGAAACCGAAATCAGATTCGATCGCGACCTGGATGCCCGGGGGCTGAATTGCCCGTTGCCGATCCTGCGGACCAAGAAGGCTCTGAATGACATGACCACCGGCCAGGTGCTGAAAATCGTCGCGACCGATCCCGGATCGGTGCGCGATTTCCAGGCATTTTGCAAACAAACCGGCAATCAACTCCTGGTTTCCAACGAAAGCGGTGGAGAATATCTTTTCATGCTGCGCAAGAAGTAATTCTCATGGCTGACTTCGACAGACTAATCCTCAATTTCGATCGCGCCTTGCGCACATTGTGTGCGCGCGCTGCGTCGGTGCGTCCGCTGCCGGGTGGTGATCTGGAAGAGAGCAGGCTGGACGAGCACGACAAGCGCAACGCCGCAGCACTGATGCGCGTCAACCACGCCGGCGAAATCTGTGCGCAGGCGCTCTACCACGGCCAGGCGATGACCGCGCGCAACCAGGAGGTGCGACAGGTTCTCGAGCACGCGGCGGCCCAGGAAACGGAACATCTTGCCTGGACCGAACAGCGCATCGACGAACTTGGCGGCCGAGTCAGCATGCTCAATCCACTGCTCTACGCGGGGTCGTTTGCGATCGGGGCAGTGTCGGGCCTGCTCGGCGATCAATGGAATCTCGGTTTCCTGGCGGAAACGGAAAAGCAGGTGGAAGGACATCTGGACGGCCATCTTGGTCGCCTGCCGGAAGACGACCACAAGAGCCGCGCAATCGTCGCGCAAATGAAAGAAGACGAAGCCGAGCATGCGCGCACGGCTCTGACGCAGGGAGGCGCCGAACTGCCTTTGCCGGCCCGGCAGGCGATGCGCGTGGTGTCCCGGCTGATGACCGGGTCCACCTACTGGATCTGACCTCTATTCCTCGACGATATCGAAGCCGTGCGTGATCTCGGCCGTCTTGCCGAGCATGATGGAGGCCGAGCAGTACTTCTGCGCAGACAGATGAATCGCCCGCGCGACGTTTTCGCGCTTGACGTTGCGTCCATGAATCGTGAAATGAAAGTGAATGCGGGTGAAAACTTTGGGATCGGAGGGCGCGCGATCGGCTTCGATATCCAGCACGCAATCGGTGATGTCCTGACGGGCCTTCTTTAGGATCGTTACCACATCATAAGCTGTGCAGCCGCCGGTGCCTGCCAGTACTGTTTCCATGGGACGCGGGCCGAGGTTGCGGCCTCCGCCTTCCGCGGCGCCATCCATCACGATGGCGTGACTGCTTTCGGTCTCCCCCACGAAAGCTACATTCTCAATCCATTTCACCCTGACTTTCATTGCTGTCCTTTTTGCTCACTCGCGGCACGGCGCACATGGTACCAGCCGAGGCCGATGACTTCGTGGAGGAAGTCATGGCTCAGCTCGAGGCCTTGCGAGGACGGCAGGAAATTCAGAATGCCCGGCGGACGCAGGGTGGAAAACCCGGTCGGCGCTTCGATGACGCGGAATCCAGCCTCTTCAAAGGCCAGACGTGCCCGCGGCATATGCATGGCATGGGTGACCAACACGATGCGATCTATCCTCGCCCCGGACAGTTGTTGCTTCGTGTAATGCGCGCTTTCATAGGTGTTTAATGAATTGTCTTCCAGCCATTTCACGTCCGTGCTGAAATCCTCGTTGAGTGCGGCCTTCATCTGAGCGGCTTCGGATGTACGGGTGGCGAACGGATTGCCGCCTGACACCAGGATCGGTAAACCGGACAACCGATGCAGTCGCGCACCCCAGCGCACCCGTTCCAACGTATTCGGCCCCACCGTATCACTCCTGTATTCGGGCGCAGCCGCGTAGCTGCCGGCGCCCAGAATCACGATCGCCTGTGCGTCCTTCAGATTGATTTTTTCATATGGCGGACGGTTTTCCAGCAGCCCGGCCAATGCGGTCGCAACGACCGGCATGGAAAGCAGAAACAGACCAGCCAGAGAGCCCAAGATCAACACCAGGCCTGTGCGTCGACGGAACCAGACCAGGATCAAACCCAGCATCGCCAGTAACAACAGGTTAAATGGAGGCAGCAATGCAGAAGTGATCGCCTTGACCGACAAGAAATCCATAAGTGTTTGTAATCGTTCCCCAAGAATCGGTTAAAAGCTGAACCCGGCCCGACGCTGCGGTTCAGTGGAAATCCGGATTCCAACTCAGTATTGTGCGCCGCGACGTTTTCTTCAACCGCTGCCCCAGAATGACGAATTTCCCTTTTTTTACAATGCGTTAAGCTCGCTATACTGTGACTTTGGAAACAAGTTGCGATAAAATGCCACGTTTTTAAAAACCTGACGGGCTTGAACATGACTGACAGCAATGTCGATCGTGGCAAAAGGCGTTTCCTTGTTGCCACAACAAGCGTAATGGGTGGTGTCGCGGGGGTAGCCGTGGCGGTTCCGTTCGTGATGAGCATGACCCCCAGTGCGCGGGCGCGCGCAGCAGGTGCGCCGGTAGAGCAGGACATCTCCAAAATCGAACCCGGCATGATGATCACCGTGGAATGGCGCGGCAAACCGGTGTGGATCATACATCGCACACCGGAAATGCTCGCCAGCCTGCCGAAGATCGACTCCGAAGTGGCGGATCCGAAGTCGTCGGTGAAGCAGCAGCCCGACTACGCCAGGAACGAGACGCGTTCGATTAAGCCCGAGTATCTGGTGCTGGTCGGCATTTGTACACATCTCGGCTGTTCGCCATCGCAGAAGCTTGCCGCCGGTAGGGACGAGGGCATGGGAAATGACTGGCCGGGCGGATTTTTCTGTCCCTGTCATGGCTCCAAGTTCGACCTCGCCGGCCGCGTATTCAAAGGGGTTCCAGCACCGATCAATCTGGAGGTGCCGCCCTACGCTTTTCTGAGCGACACTCGCCTGATCATCGGGTCGGATGCCAAGGGAGCATGACGCGATGGGCAAAATGAAAGCGCTGCTGAACTGGATCGACGAACGTTTTCCGCTGACGGAGAATTGGAAAACGCACCTGTCGGAATACTACGCGCCGAAGAATTTCAATTTCTGGTACTTCTTCGGATCGCTCGCGATGCTGATCCTCGTGATGCAGATCGTCACGGGCATTTTGCTCACGATGCATTACAAGCCGGACGCGAACCAGGCATTCGCTTCCGTCGAATACATCATGCGCGACGTGCCCTGGGGCTGGCTCATCCGCTACATGCATTCCACGGGCGCCTCGCTGTTTTTCATCGTCATCTACCTGCACATGTTCCGCGGATTGCTTTACGGTTCCTACCGCAAGCCGCGCGAGTTGCTGTGGCTGTTCGGCATGCTGATCTATCTTTGCCTGATGGCGGAAGCGTTCTTTGGCTACCTGCTGCCGTGGGGCCAGATGTCCTACTGGGGCGCGCAGGTGATCGTGAATCTGTTCGGCGCGGTGCCTTTGATCGGTCCGGATCTGTCGCTCTGGATCAGAGGCGACTACGTCATTGCGGATGCCACGCTGAACCGCTTCTTCGCCTTTCACGTCATCGCCGTTCCGCTGGTGCTGCTCGGGCTGGTGGTCGCGCATCTGCTGGCACTGCATGAAGTTGGGTCCAATAATCCCGACGGCATCGAGATCAAGAAGAAAAAGGACCCGAAGACCGGCATTCCGCTCGACGGCATTGCCTTCCACCCCTACTACGTGGTCAAGGACATCGTCGGTGTCGTGGTCTTCCTGATGGTGTTCAGCGCGATCGTTTTTTTCGCGCCCGAGATGGGCGGCTATTTTCTGGAGCACAACAATTTCGTTCCGGCCGACGCCCTGAAGACCCCCTCTCACATCGCACCGGTCTGGTATTTCACGCCGTTCTATTCAATCCTCCGTGCGGTGCCGCCAGTAACCATAGATTGGCCTATTTCGTGGCACTCGCAATTTCCAGGGGTTGTCGCAATGGGACTGTCGGTGATGATTTTCTTTCTCTTGCCATGGCTCGATCGCGGCGCAGTGAAGTCGATCCGCTATCGCGGCCCGATCTACAAGGGCGCGCTTGCCCTGTTTGTCGTCGCTTTCCTGATCCTTGGCTATCTCGGTACCGAGCCGACTACCCTGTGGGGCCAATTCGGCTCATGGCTCGGCGGCGCCGAACGGGCCACCGTGGTGGCGCGTGTCTTCACGGTCGTCTACTTCCTGTTTTTCCTGCTGATGCCCTGGTACACCAGGATCGACAAGACCAGACCGGAGCCGGAGAGGGTTACATCGTGAGAAAACTGTTTTTTGCATTGATGTTTGCGCCGTTTGCCGTGATTGCGTCGGGAGACGAACTGCAGCTCGATAGCGCCAATATCGATCCGCACGATGCGATCTCGATTCAGCGCGGTGCACGCACCTTCGTCAATTACTGCCTGAACTGTCACTCGGCGAATTCGATGCGTTACATCCGCCTGATGGACCTGGGCCTGACCGAGCAGCAGATCAAGGACAATCTGCTGTTTGCCGCCGAGAAGGTGGGCGACCCGATGACCGTCAGCGCCAATCGCAAAGACCAGAAGCAATGGTTCGGCGTCGAGCCACCCGACCTTTCGGTCATCGCGCGATCGCGCGGCACGGACTGGCTTTATAGCTACCTGCGTTCGTTCTATCGCGACGAATCGCGCGCAACCGGCTGGAACAACCTCGTGTTTCCCAACGTGGGCATGCCCCATGTACTGTGGCAGTTGCAAGGCTCCCAGATATTGAAGAGCGAAAGCGAAGAACACGAGGGTCACAAGGTCGAGCACAAGATGCTCGTGACCGAAAAACCCGGGAGCCTGTCCGCAATCGAATACGACAAACTCACACGCGATCTGGTGAACTTCCTTTCGTACATGGGCGAGCCGGAAAAAGCCAAGCGTTCGCAAATCGGCATCGTCGTGCTGTTCTTCCTGCTGCTCCTCCTGGTGCCCGCCTGGCTGCTGAAAAAGGAGTACTGGAAAGACGTGCACTGATCAACCCAGGTAACAACCCAATGATGACCCTTTATTCGGGCACCACCTGCCCATTCAGCCAGCGCTGCCGGATCGTCCTCTTCGAAAAGGGGATGGATTTTCAGATCATCGATGTCGATCTGTTCAACAAGCCGGAAGACCTGGCGGTAATGAATCCGTACAACCGCACTCCGGTACTGGTCGAACGCGATCTGATCCTTTACGAATCCAACATCATCAACGAGTACATCGACGATCGCTTTCCGCACCCGCAATTGATGCCGGCGGATCCGGTAATGAGGGCGCGTGCACGCCTGTTCCTGTTTCGTTTCGAGAACGAACTGTTTTCCAACATCGACGCGATCGACAGCGGCACACAAAAGCAGGCGGACAAGGCCCGGCTTGCCGTGCGCGACAATCTCACGCAGATCGCGCCGGTGTTCGTAAAACAGAAGTACATGCTCGGCGAGGAATTTTCGATGCTGGATGTGGCCATTGCACCGCTGCTTTGGCGTCTGGATTTCTACGGCATCCAGTTGCCCAAGCAGGCTGCGCCGCTGATGAAATATGCCGAGAGGCTGTTCAGTCGCCCGGCTTTCATCGAGGCGCTGACCGCTTCGGAAAAGGTGATGCGAAAGTGAAAGAGAAAGAAGCGTCCACCACGCCGTATCTGATTCGCGCGATCTTCGAGTGGTGCTGCGACAACGGCCTCACGCCGTATATCGCCGTAAAAGTGGATGAGACGACGAGGGTGCCGATGGAGTACGTGAAGAACGGCGAAATCGTTCTGAATGTCAGTCCGGACGCCACCCGCAATCTGAAGATCGGCAATGATCTATTGCAATTTTCCGCCCGGTTCGCCGGGGTCTCGCGCGAGATCTCGGTGCCGATCAACACCGTGGGCGGCATCTTCGCCAAGGAAACGGGCCAGGGCCTTTCTTTCCAGACATCGCCTTCGCTGCCTTCGCAGACCGTTGCCCCAACCAAGACCGATATCGTTCCGCCAAACGATGATCGTCCGGCGCCTCCGTCGGGTGGCCGGCCGCGCCTGCAAGTGATCAAGTAATTCCGCGTTGCCGCGGCGGCGGCCTATAATTTCGCGCATGCCGGCATAGCTCAGTTGGTAGAGCAGTTGATTT
>WNFI01422422.1_pt1 | contig 55720 bp, 57 predicted proteins | sample 5400471 | NCBI WGS metagenome assembly WNFI01 (sample SAMN13153348, study PRJNA577476) | soil metagenome | isolation source: 100 cm saprolite on Douglas fir-dominated hillslope | place: USA:California | collected 2013-09-17
GCGAGGTCGAGGATCTCCTGCACCGTGGTCGGGCAGGCGCTGATCGCCTGGATCATGTGGCGCAGGCCTTCCTCGATGCGCTTGGCGATCTCGATCTCGCCCTCGCGTGTCAGCAGCTCGACCGAACCCATCTCGCGCATGTACATGCGCACCGGGTCGGTGGTACGGCCGAACTCGGAGTCGACCGTTGAGAGCGCGGCCTCGGCCTGCTCCTCGACGTCCTCGTCGGGCTGCGCAACCGGCGCCGTATCCGAGGCGATGAGGAGAGTTTCCTGGTCGGGCGCCTGGTCGTAGACCTGGATGCCCATGTCGCCGAAGGTGGAAATGATCGCTTCGATCTGCTCGGCGTCGACCAGGTCGTCGGGCAGGTGATCGTTGATCTCGGCATAGGTCAGGAAACCGCGTTCCTTGCCGAGCTTGATCAGGTTCTTGAGCCGGGTGCGGCGGGTTTCGGCGTCTTCCTTCGGAAGCTCCGCGGGGATCAGCCATTCGTCCTTGCGGCTTCTGCGGCCGCCGCGCCCGCCCTTGCCCTTGGCCTTGACCTCGTTGACCTTGGCCTCGAGCAGCTCGAGCGCCTGCTTGGCGCTCTTGATCGGGGTCTTGGGTGCTTTGCCAGGCTTGCCGGCAGGCACTGCCTGCTTCGCCTGCGCGGCTTTGGCGACGATCTTGCCGCGCGCATTCGCGGCAAGCTTTGCGCGCTGCTTTTTGGGGGCGCGCGGCTTCGCCCGCGCCTTGAGCTTCAGCCGCTTTACGACGCCGGCTTTCTTTTTGGCCGCACGGACTTTCCTGACCTTCGACTTCGACTTGCGCTTCTGAACCATCAATCCCCCGGGATTGCTGCGTTTACGGCAACTCGTGGCGAAAAGCCGAATATTGTAGCAAAAGCGTGAACATTCAAGGGCTTCGTTGTATTCCCGCTCCCCGAACCTCACTGCAAGAACCTCGCCAGCCGCTAGTGCGCGCCGGTTCGCCCTTCGGTTTGGAGCCGCCGCTCCAGCGCCTTGACTTCGGTGATCATCTGACCGTACTGCAGGTGCTCTTCCTTGGACAACTTTCCTTGCCGAAGTTTTTCCCCGAGCGCCTTGATGAAGCTGTTCTTCCGGTTGATCTCGATCTTCCACAACGCGTGCTGCATCTGGAGGCGCGCCTGCTCCGTCGTGTCCGCGAGCTCCATGGTGTTCGCCTGCGCGGCAAACAGGATTTCCGCGTGCGGGCTGTTCTGGAAGTGTTCGACGAGCATGGCGGAGGACGCTTCATCGGCCGCGGCGTGGGCGAGGTAGCGGTCGGCCAGTGCCTTCAGGGCCTGCGACTCGGGAAGGCTCATATCGATGAGCGAGGTATCGATCTGCGCTGCGAGCGCCGGACGGGCGACCACATAGGACAGCAGCTTCCACTCCGGGGTGGACGGCGGATTGAATGACTTCCTCGCCGGAGCCGGCTGCCGGTATGCGGACTTTTCGTTGCCCGAGCCAAAAATACCCTGGGCCTCCTCCTGGGTGACCCCGGCCAGGCGTGCCGCTTCCTTCAGGACTTGGAGCTTGAGCGCCGGCGCTTCGATCTTCTGGATGTGAGGCTTTGAGACACTGAGGAACTGGGAACGTCCTTCCGCGACCGCCAGATTCGACTGCGACTGCAGCTCGCCCAGGAGGAACTCGGAAAGGGTCTGGGACTCGCGCACCAGTTTCTCGAATGCGTCCTTCCCGTGCCGTCGCACGAAAGTGTCCGGGTCCTCGCCGTCCGGCAGGAAAAGGAACTTGATTGGCTTGCTGTCGGTTGCGAGCGGCAGGCTTACCTCCAGGGCGCGCCAGGCCGCCTTGCGCCCCGCTGCGTCGCCGTCGAAGGAGAACACCAACTCGTCTGCGAGTCTTAGCAGTTTCGAAACGTGGACCGGCGTCGTGGCCGTGCCCAGGGTCGCGACCGTGTAGCCAACGTCGAACTGGGCAAGCGCCACTACGTCCATGTACCCTTCGACCACGAGGGCGCGGCCTGATGCGTGGATCGCCTCGCGCGCCTGGACCAGGCCGTAGACCTCGCGCCCCTTCTCGAACAGGGGAGTTTCCGGCGAATTCAGGTATTTCGGCTCCCCTTCGCCGATCACCCTTCCGCCGAAGCCGATCACCGCGCCGCGGGCGTTCAGGATCGGGAACATGACCCGGTCGCGGAAGCGGTCATAGCGCTTGCCTTCGTTGTCGATGACAAGCCCGCACTCGACCAAGGACTTGTCTTCATATTCGGGGAATGCTTTTTGCAAACCCTGCCAGTCATCCGGCGCGTAGCCGATGCGGAAGCGCGCCGCGATTTCGCCCGTGAGCCCGCGGCCCTTCAGGTATTCGATGGCGCGCGGCGCGGTCTTGAGCTCGGCGCGGTAGAAATCCATCGCCTTTTCCATCACCGCGTAGAGGTCGGTCTGCCGCTCCTCTCGCGCGATTTCCTCTTTTGTTCTCGGTTTGAATTCGGGAAGCTGCATGCCAACCGAGCCTGCCAGCTCCTTGATCGCGTCGACATAGCCGAGCGCCGCGTACGCCATGAGGAAGCCGATGGCGTTGCCATGCACGCCGCAGCCGAAGCAGTGGTAGAACTGCTTCGCGGGGCTTACCGAAAACGACGGCGTCTTTTCGCCGTGGAACGGGCACAGGCCGAGGTAGTTCGCGCCGCCCTTTTTCAGCTGGACGTAGCGCGACACGACTTCGACGATGTCGACGCGGCCGAGGAGGTCCTGCTTGAATGAATCGGGGATCACGCGCCCCCGATTTTTATCCTGAAAGCTTGCTCTTTACTAGGGCGGAAACCTGGCCCATGTCGGCGCGGCCGGCAAGGCGCGGCTTGAGCAACGCCATCACCTTGCCCATGTCCTTGATTCCTGAAGCGCCGGTCTCGGAAACTGCGGCGGCGACGGCGGCCGCCACCTCCGAATCGCCCATTTTCTGCGGCAGGTAGGCCGAGAGCACCGCGATCTCGGCTTTCTCCTTGTCGGCGAGGTCCTGGCGCGAGGCTTTCTCGAACTGGCTTATCGACTCGCGGCGCTGCTTGATCATTTTCTCGATGATCGCGAGCACGTCGGCATCGGCAAGCTCGATGCGCTCGTCGACTTCCTTCTGCTTCATGGCGGCCAGCAGCAGGCGCACGGTCGACAGGCGCGCGCTGTCCCTGGCGCGCATCGCCGCCTTCATGTCTTCGGTGATTTGCTGCTTGAGAGTCAGTACCGGGTACTGCCTAGTACATCTTCTGCGGCAGCATCTGGCTGCGCAGACGCTTGTGATGGCGCTTCACTGCGGCGGCAAGCTTGCGCTTGCGCTCGGCGGTCGGCTTTTCGTAGTACTCGCGCGCGCGCAGCTCGGTGAGAAGGCCGGTCTTCTCCACGGTGCGCTTGAAACGGCGCATCGCCACCTCGAACGGCTCGTTTTCCTTGACGCGTACTGTCGGCATAAATCCCGGTCCTGAAAAGGGCCGAAATTGTATCAGAATCGGGGAATGCTCATCCTGGGTATCGAGACCTCCTGCGACGAGACAGGGGTGGCTTTGTATGACAACAAGGCCCGGCGCCTGCTTGCGCATCTGGTGCACTCCCAGGCCGACATGCACCAGGCCTACGGCGGCGTCGTGCCGGAGCTGGCCTCGCGTGACCATGTGCGGCGCCTTGCGCCTCTCACGAGACAGGTTTTTGATCTTACAAAGAAGAAATTCGACGAATTGGCCGGCATCGGCTATACCGAGGGGCCGGGGCTTGCCGGCGCGCTGCTGGTCGGCGCGTCCTTTGCCCACGCGCTCGCCTTGTCGCTTCGCATTCCGGCGATCGGCATCCATCATCTCGAGGGGCATTTGCTGTCGCCGCTGCTCGGCGCGCCGGCGCCCGCGTTTCCGTTCGTCGCGCTGCTCGTCTCCGGCGGCCACACCCAGCTCATGCGGGTGGATGCGGCCGGGCGTTATTCGCTTCTCGGCGAGACACAGGACGACGCCGCCGGCGAGGCTTTCGACAAGACCGCAAAGCTGCTCGGTCTGGGCTACCCCGGCGGCCCGGCGCTATCGCAGCTTGCGGAGAGCGGAACCCCGGGCCGGTTGCGCCTGCCGCGGCCGATGATCGACAGCGGGGATCTCGAGTTCAGCTTCTCGGGCCTCAAGACTGCGGTTTTGACTCTGTTGAAGAAGGAAAACCCTTCTCACGCCGATCTCGCGCGGGCTTTCGTCGACGCGGTGGTCGAGGTGCTGGTCGCGAAATGCCGCCGTGCCCTGGAAACGACCGGGCTCACGCGCCTGGTCGTGGCGGGCGGAGTCGGCGCCAACCGGCAGCTGCGCACTGCCTTGGACGCCAGCGGCGCGGCGCATGGCTTTGACGTTTTCTATCCCGCCCCGGAGCTTTGCACCGACAACGGTGCCATGATCGCTTTCGCCGCAGCTCTTCGTCTTTCTAAAAACAAAAATAATTTGAAAAGCGCTTTCTCGGTGCGGCCGAGATGGGAGATGAGCGAGCTCAGCTAGTGTTCTTCGCGCCGAGCCGCGGCTCGGTTCCGGCGAAGAGCCGCCCGACGTTGTCCTTATGCCGCCAGAGTATGAGAACCCCTATCGCAAGCGCCGCGGCGGGAACGGCAGCGAAGCCGAAGAGCCACCAGGCGTAGAGCGGTGCGAACAGCGCCGCGACCAGCGCCGCAAGCGACGAAATGCGGAAAAAGACAACGATGATGATCCAGGTCAGGACGGTCGCGAGGCCCAGCCAGAGATCGAAGCCGAACAGCACGCCGGCCGCAGTCGCGACGCCCTTGCCGCCGCGGAAGCGGTGGAATACGGGAAACAAATGCCCCACGAACGCTGCGAGGCCGGCGAGCGCCGTCGCCTGCGGGTCTGCCGCAACCAGCCCGCTGAGCCAGACCGCGAGCCAGCCCTTGCCCGCGTCGCCCGCGAGCGTGAGCACCGCAGCCGCCCTGCTTCCCGAGCGCAGCACGTTGGTGGCGCCCGGGTTCTTCGAGCCGTAGCTGCGCGGGTCTGGCAGGCGCATGAGCCAGCTCACCACGATCGCGAAGGAAATCGATCCCAGGCAGTAGGCGGCAAGCGTAATTAGCGCGGTCTGCACCGAGGGGATTCTATAATCTGGGAGAAATCATGGATGCCATTGTTATCCGCGATCTGCGCGTCGAGGCCTCGATCGGCATCCACAAGCGCGAGCGCCACGTCAAGCAGACTCTGTCGATCGATCTCGACATCGGCCTGCCCGGCGTAGCGGTGTTCTCGAGCGACAAAGTCGCCGACACCATCGACTACGAGCAGGTCGCGCAGAAGATCCGCGATCTCGCCGCCAGTGGCCATTTCCGCCTGGTCGAAACGGTCGCCGACCGCGTCGCGGCGCTGCTCATGAAAGATTTCGGCGCGCCGTGGTGCAAGGTGAGCGTCGCCAAGCTCGGCATCCTCGCCAACACCAAGCTGGTGGGCGTCGCCATCGAGCGGGGCAAGCGCACTTAGGCCTCAACCGCGCGGGTGGTGCTTGGCGTGCAGCGCCTTGAGGCGCTCGCGCGCGACATGGGTGTAGATCTGGGTGGTCGAGATATCGGCGTGGCCAAGAAGCATCTGCACGACGCGCAGGTCGGCGCCGTGGTTGATGAGATGCGTCGCGAAGGCGTGGCGCAGCACGTGCGGCGAGAGCTTCTTGCCGGGGGTGGCGCGCGCGCCGTAGCGCCGGATCAGGTGCCAGAACGCCTGGCGCGTCATGCCGGCGCCGCGCGCGGTGACAAACAGGTTGTCGGTGGTTTTTTTCCCGAGCAGCTTCATCCTTGAAGCCGCGAGGTATTTCTGCAGCCAGTGCACGGCCTCCTCGCCGAGGGGCACCAGCCGCTCCTTGGAGCCCTTGCCGAGCACGCGCACGACCCCGGCGTCGAGATTCGCCTCGAAGGTCTTGAGCGCCACGAGCTCGGAGACGCGCAGCCCGGTCGCGTACAGCGTCTCGAGCATCGCCCGGTCGCGCAGGCCGAGCGGCGCGGCGACGTCGGGCGAGGCAAGCAGCGCTTCGACGTCGGCCTCGGAGAGCACTTTCGGGAAGCGCGGCACGCGCTTGGGCGGATCCAGCTTGAGCGTCGGGTCGGCACTCACGCGCCGTTCGCGCAGGCAATACTGATAGAAGCGCTTTAGAGTCGACACCAGCCGGGCCGCGCTCGACGCGCGGCCTTTGCGCGAAGCCAGGAAAGCGAACAGGTCCTGCTCCTGGATTTTCGACAAGCCCTTGCATGAAAAGCCGGTGAGCTGCTCGAGATCGGAGCGATACGACGCGATCGTGTTCTTCGACAGCCCGTCCTCGAGCCACAACGCGTCGCAGAACGCATCCAGCAGCCGCGCGTCGGCTTCGTTCAGGGTATCTGCCACGCTCAGGGCCGCAGCTCGAACTCGTCCGCGGCGGCCTCGTGCGCGAGCAGCCAGCGCTTCACGTCGATAAGGTAGCCGTCGGTGGCGTGCGCGAACCCGCCGATACCGTCTGCCGCCACCACGCGATGGCAGGGAATGACGATCGGCAGGCGGTTGTCGCCGCACGCCTGTCCGACATCCCGCGCTTCGGCGCCGAGTTCGCGCGCGATCTCGCCATAAGTGCGAGTGCGGCCGCGCGGGATAGCGCGCATGGCGTCCCAGACGCCGCGCTGCAAGGGCGTGCCTTCGATGAGCACGGGCAGATCGAACCTGGTGTCGGGATCCTCGCGATAGAGTTCAAGCTGCCGCGCCGCTTTTTCGGCCAGTTTGTTTTTTGCAGGAATCAAACCCGATGTCGGCGGCAGGTAGCGGATTTCCACCACCCGGTCGCCGCGCGTCGCCACGCCGACTTTCATCCTCGGAAACTCGACGACTACGTCGAACATAGCTTCTCGATCTGCGCCAGCAACTCGTCGGGGATTTCTATTCCGTTCTTTGAAGATGCCTCGGAAGCAAAGCGACGCGCGCCGGGCAATCGCACTCCTGCATCGTCCTGCATCGCCGCCACCACCGTTTCCAGCCTTTCGAAATATTTCTCCATGCCCGCGAGCGCAGCGGGATCGATGGCGATGAACGCCTGGCCGATGCGCGGCCGGTTGCCTTCCTCGGCGAAAAACGAGTCCGCCTCCGGGCCGATCGCGGCTCCTGTCAGGGAAGCGCAGATCAGTTCGAACATCAGCGCGAGCATCGCGCCTTTCGCGCCGCCGATCGGAAACAGGCTGCCGTGCTCGATCGCTTCCTTCGGATCGGTGGTCGGCTTGCCATGCCGGTCGAGCGCCCAGCCCTCGGGGATCTTTTCGCCGCGCTTCATCGCCATCATGATCTTGCCGCGCACGACGGTCGTAAGCGCGAGGTCTATGACAATGGGATTCTTGTTTTTTCTTGGAAATGCGGCGGCCACCGGGTTGGTCCCGAACAGACCCTTTTTCCCGCCCCAGGCGGGAATGGCCGCGGGGGAGTTGGTGAACGCGAAGCCCACCAGCCCGGCTTCGGCGACCGGCAACAGGTGAATCCCCAGCACACCGATGTGGGCGCTATTGCGGATGCCGGCGAACGCGATGCCGTTGCGGCGCGCGCGCTGGATCAGCTCCTCGATCGCCCATTGCACCGAGACATAAGGCAGGCCGTCGCGGTTGTCGATGAGGCATACCGCCGCGCGCTCCGCGACCATCGCCGGCTGCGCGGCACCATCGGCGCGGCCTTTGCGCAGCATCCCGCAGTAGAACGGCACGCGCGACATGCCGTGGGTGGGCAGGCCCTGCTCCTCGGCCCGAACCAGGTGGCGCGCCGCGGCCTCGGCCATCTTAGAATGTGCCCCGGCCTTCTCCAGGGCGGTGCGCGCCAACTGCAACAGCGCCTGCCCGCTTTTCTTCATAAAGGGATTCTAACCATGGGAAAGATGATCGAGCTCACTGCATCCGATGGACACAAGCTGGCCGCCTACCGCGCCGACCCGCCCGCCAAGCCGCGCGGCGCCATCGTGGCGATCCCGGAAATCTTCGGCGTCAACAGCCACATCAAGTCGGTGGCGGACGGCTACGCCGCGGACGGCTATCTCGTGATCGCGCCCGCCATGTTCGACCGCGCGCAGCGCGGCTACGACACCGGCTATTCGCAGCCCGAGATCCAGGCCGGCATCGCCATCATGCAGAAGCTCGACTGGAAGAAGACCATGCTCGACGTGCAGACCGCGGTCGCGGAGGCAAAAAAGGCCGGCAAAGTCGGGATCGTCGGCTACTGCTGGGGCGGAACGGTCTCCTGGGTAACGGCTACGCGGCTGGGCGGGCTCGCTTGCGCGGTGCCCTATTACGGCGGCGGCATGCCTGGATTCATCGGCGAGAAGCCGATGATCCCGGTGATGTGCCATTTCGGCGAGCAGGACCAGTCGCCCACCCTCGAGCAGTCGAAAGCGATCGCCAAGGCACACCCGGAAATCACCGCCCATTTCTATCCCGGCGCCGGGCACGGCTTCAACTGCGACCAGCGCGGCTCCTACAATGCCGCCGCGTCCAAGCAGGCGCGCGAGCGCACGGTCGAATTCTTTCGCAAGCACATCGGCTAGCAGGTCCGTCGTATCCAATACAAGAGAGACAGATGATGAACTCTTGTCCGATCTTCAAAATTACACACTCGGTCCATCTGTGATGGCGGTTGCCGATGCCGCGAGCGATGCCTTTATCGGACGGTGTGGGCTTCTGCCGATCCACCAGTCCAACGAGGTTGAACTCTTTCTTCTACTAGCCAAGTCCCATCAACGCAAAGGCATAGGCCAACTAGTGTTGCCGTTTCTGTGTGACCTGGCTCAGTCACTCGGCAAGACGCCTGTGGGCATAATCGATCCGAAAAATCAGTCAAGTCTGGCACTCATTAAAAAGGTCGAGATGGTTCTCCTAGGCACTGTGAAATCTTCTGGCTATCAGAACGGCCATTTTCGCTATGGACCCGCGAACGGCTAACAACGCAATCTACAGCGACACGGAACCTCATCAACAGAATCTAGCGGCCCGCCGCAGAGCACGACGTTATGTGTCATAGATAAATGGCGAAGGAATATTTGGAAAAATTGTCCGGGCTAATCTTGCAGCTGGATATTGAGAAAGAAGTCGATTGTCGGATAGAGGCAAAACATCTCTTTACTGGGGCAGCTCTTTACGTGAATAAAGTCATTTGTGCGTCATGGTCTCCTGTAGGCCTGGCTTTTAAGCTGCCTGAGAAAGAAGTGGCTAGTTTAATAAGCAGTGGAAAAGCCAAACCCTTAAAATATCTTCTAAAGGGTCACGTGAAAAAGGGCTACGCACTGTTTGAGTCACCAGAAAAAAGCAGGCCAAGAAGATGGAAGGCGTATTTTGTAAAGGCCATTAAGCACAGCTATGAATAGACATCGCTACTTCTTACTAAAAAAAGAGAACTGATGCCTACAGCTAAACGCTATCGGCAGAATCTCCTAGCAGGGCGCGCCGGAAGCGTTTCTTCAGGAGCACTCCGTCCTGGGGCGGCAGCACGAGCGGCAGTTTCTCGACCGCGACCTTTACTGCAGCGAAGTTGGGCCCCGATTTGCCGTGAATCACTCTACGCAGCGCGGCGAGTTCGCTCTCCACTGAAATCGTTTTCGCGAATTTGAATTTGCAGGCAAGCGCAGCGGCCGCCAGGTCGATGCCGCTCGCCGTATGGGTGGCCTGCATGCCGGTTTCGCCGTAGCGCTCGTTGTCGATGACGACGATGCTGAGATTGGCCGGCTGCTGCACGCCGATGGTAGCGAGCGAGCCTAGGCTCATCAGCATCTCGCCGTCGCCGGTGATGACGAGCACGCGGCGCTTTGGCTGCGCGAGCGCGAGGCCGAGGCCGATCATCGCTGCCTGACCCATCGCGCCCCATAGCGGGAAGTTGAGATCCGAGTCGCCTGCGGCGGTGATGTCCCAGGTTGTCGAGCCGAGGCCCGCCACCACCAGAAGCTTCTTTCTGTCTTTCAACATTAGGCGTACGACGTCGCGGCGATGGAGCGCGGCCTTCACTTGCTTGCCTGCTCCTCAAAGCTCTTGATGCCGATCACCCGCTGAGCGATGAGAACTGCGATGCCGCGGCCGTCGGCAAACGCCTCGCGGAGGAACGCCTTCACTGTAGAGGACGCATCGTTCGCGTCGAGCACCGTCTTGACTTCGACGCCCATCGCCTCGAAGACTGCCGGCGTGCCCTCGCCCATCGGCACCTGCCAAGAGTTGAACTCGCCCGGCTGGCCGCGCATCGTGACGATCATCACGAGCGGGAAGCGGCAGGTCTTGAGCAGGCCGAGAGCGTTAATCACGTTGCCAACCCCGCTCGATTGCATCAGCAGTACCGACTTGTCACCGCCGAGCCAGGCGCCCGCGGCAAGGCCGATGCCCTCCTCTTCCGTCGTCAGGACCACCGCGCGCATTCTCCGGTCTGCCTGGCACATCTCGATCAGTCGCTTGTGGCCGGCGTCGGGCACGTAGCCGACGATGCCCACGCCGGCGGCAGCGAGCTCGCGGTGGATCTCCGCGGGCCAGTCTCTAGGCTGCATCTTTCAGCAGCGTGTGGCCGGGTTTCACGCGCGTGAATTGGACCGGTTTCATTTTCAATTGAATTTGATTTTCAGAAAAACAAACGCTTGTAAATGCCGACTCGTCCAGCGACGCGGACTCCGGGAAGTCCGAGCGGAAATGCGCGCCGCGCGATTCCCCGCGCGCCATCGCGGCCGCGGTGATCACCCGGCTCACCGCAACCAGGCTCTTCAGATTCAGCCAGTCGTGCCAGGTCAGGTTGAAGGCGCGGTTCATATCGCTCAGCGAGTGTCCGTCGAGCTCGGCGTCGAGCGCAGCCAGCTCCTGGCGCGCCGCCTCGAGGCCGGCGGCATCGCGAATGACGCCGACCTTCTGCCACATGGTCTCGTAGAGCTTCTCGCGGAGGGATTCCAGCCTGGCGTTCTTCGCGTTCCGGTTCCTGAAAGGCCTTTCGCAGGATTCGATTGCGGCTTCGATCGATGCGCGATCGGGCTCGTGCAGGGCGCCTGCTTCTCCAAGCCACGCGGCCATTGCATCGCCGGCAACGGCGCCGAATACGGTCGAGTTGGCGACGCCGTTGCCGCCGAGCCGGTTGGCGCCGTGCACGCCGCCGGAGTCCTCGCCGGCGACGAAAAGGCCGGGCAGCGCCGTAGTGCAGTCGGCGGCGAACTCGACGCCTCCCATCATGTAATGCGCCGTGGGCACGACCTCGACCAGCCCGCCCGCGAGATCGAACCCGCAATCCGCGCAGCGCTCCACCATGCCCTTGAATTCCCGGCGCACACGCTCGGCGCCGAGGTGGGCCATCGCGATGTAGAGACCGCCGTTCGGGCTGGTGTTTCCCTTTCTGATCTCCGAAACCATGGCGCGAGACACGATGTCTCGCGTCGCGCGCTCGGCCTTCGCGTCGTACTGGAGCATGAAACGCTGCTTCGCGCCGTTCAAGAGATATCCGCCCGAACCGCGCAAGCCTTCCTCCAGCACGGTGCCGGTCATCCGGGTGTGCGCGCCGGCGAGCAGCCCGGTGGGATGGAACTGCACCATCTCCATGTCGCGCAGCGGCAGGCCGGCGCGCAGCGCCATCGCGAGGCCGTCGCAGCTCTTGTCGCCGGAGGGCGTGTGATAGCGATACATCGTCGGCCCGCCGCCGGTGGCAAGGAGCACGGCCTTTGCGCGCACGAATACGTACTCGCCCGTGCGCATGTCGATGAAGAGGACGCCGGCGACAGCGTCGCCCCTGGAGGATTTTATTAATTCAACCGCCCTATGCTCTTCCAGGCGCGCAATGTTCCGCGCCCATACCTGTTCGGCAAGGCGGTTGATGATCTCGATCCCGGTGAGATCGCCCTTGTGGACGGTGCGGTCGAAGCTCTGCCCCGCGAACGCCTTCTGGTGGATCGTGCCGTCCGGATTGCGGTCGAAGAAGCACCCCAGCTCGTTTTCAAGCTCTTTTATTCTTTCAATTGCCAAAGTCACGAGCAGCCACGCCAGGTCCTGGTCCGGAAGCCACTTGCCGCCCTCGATCGTGTCCATGAAATGGCGCTCGACCGAGTCTTCCTTCGCCAGGGCGACGTTGTAGCCGCCCTGCACCATGCGCGTGCAGCCGCATTTGCCGAGCAAGCCTTTCACGGCCACGGTAATCGAGAGCCGCGGCGCCGCCTGGTGCGCGTGCAACGCGGCGAACAGCCCGGCGCCGCCGGACCCCAGTATCAGGATGTCGGTATCAAGCGACTTCACGCTTCTTGAACCATTGCATGAAGAGCACGATCGCAACGAGGGCGAAGCCGATCGCGTCGAACAACGCCTTCGGATACACCAGCAGGAAGCCGGCGACGACCAGCATGAGTCGTTCGGCGAGGTTGGCGCGCTTGAGAAGCCAGCCCTGGAGGCCGCCGGCGAGCGCCGCAATGCCGATCGCGGCGGTGAAGGTGACCAGCGCGATCGAACCCCAGTCGGCGTTGCCGAGCGTCTTGATCGAGCCCGTGAGCAGCAGCCCGGTGCCGCTCGGATCTAGCACGAACATGAACGGCACGAGGAATGCGGGGGCGGTGTATTTCCAGCACTGCAGCGTCGTCTTGTAAGGATCGCCACCGGTGATCGCCGCGGCGGCAAAAGGAGAAAGCGCCGTCGGTGGGGAGACTTCAGACAACACCGCGTAGTAGAAGATGAACATGTGCGCGGCGAACTCCGGCACCTTGAGCGCGATGAGCGCCGGCGCGGCAATCACCGCGCAGATGATGTAGCTCGCGGTCACCGGCACCGCCAGGCCGACGATCCAGACGATGAGAGAGGTATAGATCGCCGTGAGCAGCAGCGAGTTGCCGGCGTAGGCGAGCACGATCGAGCTGAATTTCAGCCCCAGGCCGGTGAGAGTCACGACACCGACGATAAGACCCGCGCCGGCGCAGGTCGCCGCCACGTTGAGCACCGCACGCGAGCCGCCGTCGAGCGCCTTGACCAGCCCGGATCCGGTGATGCCGCGCCCAATGGGGGTTTTCCCCTGGAAAAAATCATATGAAATGAGCGCGCAGTCGCGGCGCAGGAAGCTCGTCACCAGCGCCACCACGGTCGCCCAGAACACCGACAGCTCGGGGGAGAAGCCCAGCAACATGAAGGCGACGATCGAGACCAGCGACAGAAAATGGAACCAGTATTTCTTGGTCAGACTCCAGGCCGACTCGACCTGCTCGAACAGCACGTCCTTCATGCCGAACTTGCGCACGTCGATCTCGACCATGATGAACAGCGCCAGGTAATAGAGACAGGTCGGGATCGTCGCCATCAGGACCACGTCCAGATACGAGATCTTGAGGAATTCGGCGATCAGGAACGCGGCGGCGCCGAGCACCGGCGGCGAGATGATCGCGCCCAGGCCGCCCGCGGCCAGCAGTCCCCCGGCTTCATCCTTGCTGTAGCCGACCTTGGCGAGCATCGGTGCGGCCACCGCGCCCAGCGTCACCGTCGTGGCAACCCCGGAACCCGAAGGACCACCCAGAAGGAACGAGGCCAGCGTCACGGTGCGTCCGGCGCTGGTCGGCTTGCCGCCCATGGCGGCAAACGAAAAATCGATGTAGAACTTGCCGGCGCCCGAAAATTGCAGGAAGGCGCCGTAGATCGTGAACAGGATGATCAGCGTCGAGGATACGTTGATCGCAGTGCCGAAGATGCCCTCCAGCGTCATGTACATATGCCCGACCAGGCGCGGGATCTCGTAGTCCTTGTGCGTCCAGGGCGCCGGCAGGATTTCGCCAAAGAACGCATACAGCAGAAAGCACACAGTGATGAACGGCAGGATCCATCCGGTGGTGCGCCGCATCGCTTCGAGAATCAGGAGCACGAGCGCGACGCCGAATGCGATGTCCCAGTCATTCGGCAGGATCGAGCGGTCGAAAAAATCGTCGCCGCCCGCGATCAGGTAGACGGTGGTCGCAACCCCGACCGCGGCCAGCAGCCAATCCCACCACATGACACGGTGCCGGAAGCGCTTCGCAACCGGAAAGATCAGAAATGTCAGGAACAGCACGAAGGCGACGTGGATCGCGCGCAAATGCTCGGGCCGCACGATGGCGTAGGCGGTGTAGAGGTGGAACAAGGACATCACCACAGCCACCGTGGTGACAAAGCCCGCGAGCAGGCCCGTCAGCTTGTTCTGGACGCCTTCTTCGCGCTCGATCATCTCCTCGGCGCGCTTCAGCGCCTCGTCGCTGATTTCGGCGGCGGGCTGGTGCAGGCGCGCGACGTCTTCGGTCATGCGCTGAAAGGCAACTTCAGTTCCCCCTCAATAACGGAAAAGCCCCGCCAGCCGGCTGGACGGGGCTCGTGTCGAGCTTTCCGGGCTCAGTTGAGCTTGATTCCTTTTTCCGCGAAATATTTGACCGCGCCCGGATGCCAGGGAATCGGCGAGGCCGCGGCTTTCTGGCCCTCGAGCTTGATGTTCTCCGCTTCCTTGTGCGAGCGGATCAGCTCGTCGCGGTGGTCGAACACCGCTTTCACGATGTTGTAGGCGGTTTTGTCGTCCATGCTCTGGTGCGCGACCAGCAGGTTCATCACCGTGGCCTGCTTGTTGTCAGCTTCCATGCCCCTGTAGACGTCCTTGCCGATCACGTCCTGCACATAGAGGTCGCCGTACTTCTTGTTCATGGCCGGCACCAAGTCGGCGTGGTCGATCATCTTGATCTTCACCCCGGGGGTGAACGCCAGATCGCTCACCGCGGCGGTGGGCAGGCCGCCGACCCAGAAAAAGGCGTCGATCTTGCGGTCCTTGAGCGCGTTCACCGACTCGGCCACGCCAAGGCGCTCGCGCTTCATGTCCTTGTCCTTGTCCAGCCCAGCGGCCTCGATGACGCGGAACGCCATCACCTCGGTGGCGCTGCCGCCCGAGCCGGTCGAGACGCGCTTGCCCTTGAGATCGGCCATTTTGGTGACCCCGGTACCTTCGATGCTGACGACGTGCATGCGGTTCGGATACATGATCAGGAGCGTGCGCACCGGAACAGGCTTGCCGGTGAACTTGTCCTGGCCCTTGTAGGCATCGAGCGTCGCATCGGCCATCGTCATCGCCACGTAAGGCTTGCCGGTGCCGATGAGCTGCAGGTTGGCCACCGAGCCGCCGGTGACTTCAGCCGTGGCCTGCATGCCGCTCACGTATTTCGAAAGCACCGCGGCCATGCCGCCGCCGAGCGGGTAATAGACACCGCCGGTGCCGCCGGTCGCGATCGAAAGGTTCTGCGCGTGCGCGGCGGGTGCCAGCAATACCGCGATCAGCGCGAACAGACGCGCAAGAATTCTCATGATCTCCTCCTCCTATTGATTTGAACGAATACTACCGCACACCCAAGCGGCGCAAGGCGTCTGCGCGCCGTTGCTGCGCCGCATTTTTTACCTCCGCATAGAGGCTGCCGCCGTGGCTGTCCATCGCCACCAGCAGCGGGCCGAAACCCCTGACGCGGAATTTCCACAGCGACTCGGGGTGCAGGTCGTCGAGGTCGACGTCCTCGATCGCCTCGATCCAGGTGGTCTCCAGCGCCGCGGTGCCGCCGATGACGGCCAGGTAGGCGCCGCCTGCTTCCTGGAATATTTTCGAGGAATCCTCTCTCAAGCCGCCCTTGCCTATGACCAGGCGCACGCCGTATTGCTGCACGAGCGGCCGCGTGAAGCGCTCCATCCGGTCGCTCGTCGTCGTGCCGACGCAAAGCGGCGCGTAGCCGACGGGATGCGCCTTGCTCTTCTTCACCTTCTTTACATTCGGCGCGGTGTGAATCACCGCATGCCCCTTAAGATCGAAGCGCGTCTTGCGGCCGCGGTCGAACATGTGGATCTGCGTCGCGTCGCGGATTCCGTAGAGCGTGCCGTTGAGCGTCACGGTGTCGTTGACGCGCAGCCTCCTCGTTTCCTCCTCGGCAATGGGCATGCGGAAGTCGAAATGGGGCATGGCTACTGCTATTGCGCGCCCAGGAATTTCATTTCCTCAGAAACCATACTCGATCCCGGAAGGCCGGAACGTAGCGCGTGCGCGGCGCGCCGAATGGCATTGCATGTTCACGGCGACCGGATTCATGGTGATGTGGGTGGCCGCGGTTTCGACGTGCACGGCGAAAGAGGTTGAATCGCCGCCCAGGCCCTGCGGCCCGACGCCCAGCATGTTGACCGCCTCGCTGAGGTCGGCCTCGAGCTTCGCGCCCTCGGGATCGTCGCAACGCGTGCCGAGCGGCCGCGTCGCCGCGATCTTGGCGAGGTGCACGCACAGGTCGGCCGTGCCGCCGACGCCGACGCCGACGATGGTAGGCGGGCAGGTCTTGCCGCCCGCCTCGAGCACGCAGTCGACGACGAAGCTCTTGATCGCGTCCACGCCCTCGGCCGGGACCGCCATTCGCAGCCAGGAGTTGTTCTCCGAGCCCGATCCCTTCGGCACCATCTCCATGGAAAGGGTTCTTTCCTCGTTCATGAAGTCGATGTTGATCACGGGAATGCCGCGGCCGCAGGAGGTGTGCTCGTTGACCCTCGTCATCGGATGCACGATCGAGGAGCGGAACGAGTACTCGCGCGTCGAGCGCGCGCAGCCCCTGCGGATCGCCTCCTTCAGGGCCACGCCGTCGACCTCCACGCCGCGCCCGATCCAGACGTTGTAGATCGGGATGCCGGTGTCCTGGCACAGCAGGTTGTCGGTGTCTTCGGCGACCTTTATGTTGGCGATCATCGTGCCCAGCATGCGCTTTGCGCCGGCATCGGTTTCGCGCTTCGCGAGGCCGTCGAAACCCTGCTTGACGTCGGGAGGCAGCTGCTTCAGCGCGCGAATGTAGAGCTCCTTGGCTGCCTCCTCGACTTTCACAAGATCGATTTTCACGCTACCTGACCTCGATCCTGCGCTCCCGGACGACGCGCGCCCACATTGCGCTTTCGGCCTGCATGGCCTTGCCGAACTCCGCCGGGGAGTTTCCGACCGGTGTCAGCCCCTGCGCATAAAAGCGCGCCTTCAGCTCGCTGGTGTCCAGCGCCCGCTTGGTGTCCTGGTAGATCTTGTCGACGATCTCGCGCGGCGTCCCGGCCGGCGCCACGATGCCGAACCAGCCGCTGTTCTCGAAGCCCGGCAGCGTCGCGCCGATGGGCGGCACCCCCGGCATCTGCGGCACTTCAGTTCTGCTCGTCACGCCAAGCGCGCGCACGCGCCCGCCTTGCACGTGACCGGCGGTGGCGGCGACGTTGGTGACGGTAAAGGCGGTCTCGCCGCCCACCAGGCCGGCAAGCGCCGGGCTTTCGCCCTTGTAGGGGATACCCTGCACGTCGATTTTCGCCGCGCTGATGAAATTCTCCGCCGCAAGATGCGTCTGCGAGCCGATGCCGGCATGGCCGAAGTTCAGCTTGCCGGGATCGGCCCGGGCGGCGGCGATGAGGTCCTTCACGCTTTTGTAGGGCGAGCTCGCCGCAACCGCGAGCACCTGGGGGCCGGTCGCGACGTTGGTAACCGGAACGAAATCCTTGTCGGGATCGTAGTTCAGCTTGGCATAGATGTGCTGGTTGGCGGTTAGAACCGCCCCCGCGGGAAAGAAAAGCGTGTAGCCGTCGGGTGCCGCGCGCGCCGCTTCCGCGGCGCCGACTCCGCCCGCCGCGCCGCCGCGGTTTTCCACGATCACCGGCTGACCCCAGGCCTGCGTCAGCTTCTCCCCGAGCAGGCGCGCGGCGATGTCGGTGGTGCCTCCGGCCGCGAACGGCACGATGAATCTCACCGGCCTCTGCGGCCAGCCTTGCGCCGACGCGCCCGTCGCCAGCAAAGCGCAGAGCAGGAAGCCTAGAGTTCTGCGGAATCTCATGACTCCTCCTTCGCCAACGATCCTACAGCGCCAGGGCAAACGCAAGGCCGACCGCGATCGTCAGCGCGACCGCCGTCGCAGCGAGGCTCTTCTGCCAATCGCGCCAGGGAAGGAATTCGAGCGCGAGGATGCGCAGCCCGCCGCCGAGGTGCGCGGCGAGCGCCACGACGATGCCCCACTCGGCGAACTTGACGAGAGGCCGCTCGGTCCAGGCCAGGAAGGCATCGAGCCGCAAGGCATTGCCGAGCGCCCAGAAGTGCAACGGCAGGAACAGAGCTAGGGCGATGCCTGAAACCCGGTGCACGATCGCGACCCAGTAGGAGGATTCCTTTTTCACGAGAAGACCGAGAGCACCGCGCGGATTCCGATGAAAAGGATTGCTGCCGAGAACAACAGCAATGCCAGGTCGCGCGACTTGCCGCGCCAGCCCAGCCACTCGGTGAAGACGCTCCTGAGGCCGATCGGCGCGTGCACCGTCACCGCGAGCACGAACACCGAGTAGAACGCCAGCCAGGCGGCGTTGCCGCGCGTGCGGCCGAGGATCTCCGCGCCGGTCAGGCCTCCCTGCACGGCGTAGATGATGGTGGCGAGATGCACCACCACGCACAATGCAAGGACCGCCGCGCTTGCCCGCTGCGCGATCCACAAGAAAGTATCCGTCCATTGGTTCACAGCCCGCCTTTAAGCGCTTCAGAAAAAATCATTCTTTTCAATCCAGAAATTCCCGCAGTCGGGGAAATGCCCTTCGGGCAGCGCTCGGTGCAGCTCATGTGCGTGTGGCACGAATGGCAGCCGGCGTCGCCGGCGACGGCGCGCAAGCGCTCCATTGTTTTTGCGTCCCTTTCGTCTTTCGCCAGCGTCCAAGCGCGGTTCAACGCGCCGGGGCCGAGGTAGGCCGGGTTCCAGGCGACGACGTCGCATGCCGCATAGCAGACTCCGCAGCCGATGCATTCGATGCCGGAGTCTATGGCTTTGCGATTTTCCGAATCGGGAGAAATTCTTGCGAAATCATCCCGCCTGGTGGCGCGCCCGCTGAATTGGCCTTTCGCCTGCGCCCACTTGTCGAAGAACTCGCGCATGTCGGTGACGAGGTCTCGAATCACCGGAAGATTGCGCAGCGGCCCTATCGTCACCTTTTGATTGTCGGAAACCTTGTCGACATGCGTACGGCAGGTCCAGCGCGGCACGCCGTTGACCGTCATCGCGCAGGAGCCGCACATCCCGACGCGACAGGCGTACCGGTAGGCGAGCGTCGGGTCGAGCTCGCGCTGGATGTACGTCACGACGTCGAGTACCGTCTGGCTGGGATGCCGCGGTACTTCGAATTGCTGAAAAATTCCGTTTCTTAAAACTGAAACCTTCAGGTCGCTCACGCTGACTCGTACAAGCGCGTCAGGACGAACTCGCGGTGGCCGAGCGCTTCCGCGGCCGTGAGGCGGCCGTTCGCGGTGCGGAACATGCACTCGAGCAGCTTGTCCCCGGCCTGATCCGGAGTCAGTTCTTTTCTCAAAAGACCGGAAACATCCACATCGATGTGCTCCGCCATGGTCCGCACGGTGCGCGGATTCGCCGACAGCTTGATCACCGGCAGGATCGCGTTGCCGATCACGTTGCCCTGGCCGGTGGGAAAGAGGTGCACCGCGAAACCGGCCGCGGCGCACAGGGTCACCATCTCCGCCGCCGCGGAGGAGGAGTCCATGAACCACAGCCCCGGCCCCGCAGGGGCTTCGGCCTTGTCCAGCACGCCGTCCACCACGCATTTGCGGCCGATTTTCTGGATGTTGCCCAGCGCCTTTTCCTCGATGGTGGTGAGGCCGCCCTCGATGTTGCCCTTGGTCGGCTGCGAGTCCATCAGGTCGCTGGTCTTGTGGCGGTCGACGACCTGCTGGTAGCGGTCGAAGACGAACTGGAATTTCTTGCGCACTTCGTCGTTGCGGCAGCGCGCCGCGACCAGCTGCTCGCCGCCGGTCAATTCGGTGGTTTCGCCGAATACCATGGTGACGCCGTGCGGGTACATCTTGTCGAAGGCGTTGCCCACCGTGGGGTTCGCGCCGCAGCCAGAGGTGGTGTCCGATTCGCCGCACTTGGTGGACACCCACAGGTCCTTCAGCGGCCGCTCCTCGCGGCGCAGCTCGGAGGCCCACTGCACGTATTCCTTCGCCGCTTTCGAGGCGCGCATGATGGTGTCGTGGTCGCCGTGCTGCTCGATGCCGAAGTGCGCCACCGGCTTGCCGCTCGCGCGGATGCCGTCGCCGACCTTTTTCGCCCAGGTGTCCTCGATGCAGATCACCACCACGGCGGCGACGTTCGGGTTGCAGCCCGCGCCGATGAGCGTCTTGAAATGCAGCTCGAGGTCGGCGCCGAACTGCAGCCGCCCGTAGGGGTGCGGGATCGCCATCGCCCCCTTCACGTTGTTCGCCACCGCCTCGGCGGCGGCGTTGGAGAGGTCGTCCACCGGCAGGATGAGGACATGGTTCCTGACCCCTACGCGGCCGTTTTCGCGCCGGTAGCCCCAGAAGCTTGCCTTGGCCAGTTCCATACTCACCACCGCTTTGTCTTGAGATTCTGGATGTGCGTGTGCTCGCCCTTCTTGATGGGGGCGACCACCTTGCCGATGTCCACACCGTACTTGATCACGGTGTCGCCTGGCTTGTAGTCCTTCAGCGCGAGCTTGTGGCCGATCGGGATGTCGCTTTGCGCGACGATCCTGACGTCCTTGTCGTCCTCCATGATCCAGCCGTTGAGCTCCTGGCCTTTTTTCACGCCCTCGACGACCACCACGCCGACGCCGTCGCCCTCTTCATGCACGACGAAATGAATCACTTGCCGCTCCATTGAACGATCGATTCCGGGAACCGTTATTCTATGCGCATGTTCGACCGCCGCCGCTTCCTGCAGACCTCGACGGCGCTTCTGCTGTCCAATTCGTTTTCCGCCTGCGCGCAGGCGCGTTTTACTACCTATCCGTTCACCCTCGGCGTGGCCTCCGGCTATCCGTCGCCCGACGGCGTGGTGCTGTGGACGCGGCTGATGGGCGAGCTCGACCCTGCGGCGATACCGGTGCGCTGGGAAGTCGCCGCGGACGAGTCGATGAAATTAATTGTTCTTTCAGGAGAAACTACTGCGGAACCGGCGTGGGCCCACTCGGTGCACGTCGAGGTGCGCGGCCTCGAACCGGACCGCTGGTACTGGTACCGCTTTGTCGCAGGCGATGCGGCGAGCCAAACGGGGCGCACGCGTACCGCTCCGGCCGCTGGAGCGGAGGTGGCGCGGCTGCGCTTCGCCTTCGCTTCGTGCCAGCAATACGAGCAGGGCTGGTTCAGCGCCTACCGCCACATGGCCCGCGACGATCTCGACCTTGTAGCTTTTCTCGGCGACTACATCTACGAATCGTCCTGGGGACGCGAGCACGTGCGCAAGCACGACGCGGGCGAGCCCTATACGCTCGACGAGTACCGCGCGCGTTATGCCCTCTACAAGAGCGACCCCGACCTGCAGCGCGCGCACCTCGCTTTCCCGTGGATCTTCACCTGGGACGATCACGAGGTCGACAACGACTATGCCGACGACCGGCCCGAAGACGGCATGCCGCGCGAGCGGTTTCTCGTGCGGCGCGCAGCCGCCTACCGGGCCTGCTACGAGCACATGCCGATGCCCGCCTCGATGCGCCCGCGCGGACCCGACATGCGAATCTACGGCGACCTCGGCTGGGGGCGGCTCGCGAATTTCTACGTCGTCGACGACCGGCAGTACCGGGCGCACCAGGTGTGCCCGACAAAGCCGGGAGGCTCGAGCGTGGTCGATCCGGAGGTCTGCAAGGAGATCCGCGATCGCTCTCGCAGCATGCTCGGCGCGGCGCAGGAAGCCTGGCTCGAGAAAGCGATGAGCGAGTCGAAAGCGGGCTGGAACATCCTCGCCCAGCAGACCTTGATGGCGCAGCTAGACCGCAAGCGGAACGGAGTCCGTCAATTCTGGACCGACGGCTGGGACGGCTACCCGGCCGCCAGAAAAAGACTGCTGGATTTTTTTCATGGAAAGCAAATTGCAAACCCCGTCGTGATCGGCGGCGACGTGCACACCCACTGGGTCGCCGACCTCAAGCCCGACTTCGACGACGAGAAATCCCCGGTGGTGGCGAGCGAGTTCTGCGGCACCTCGATCACTTCGCAGGGCGCCGCGCAGAAGCAGGTGGAGATGCGGCTGCTGGACAACCCGCACATCAAGTACGGCCGGGGCGACCACCGCGGCTACGTGCGCATGAGCATCGCCGGCGGCGGCCTGAACGCGGAGCTCATCGGCCTGGACAGCGTCAAGAAGCCCGAAACCCGCGCCGAAGTGCTGGCGCGCTTCGTCGTCGAGGACGGCAGGCCCGGACCGCAGAAAGCCTAGCCGAGGCCGGCGCTGATTATTTGCAGCGCAGGTTGCCGGCTGAGGGATCGATCGGCTTGGTGCAATCCTGTTCGGCGACGGGCCGATCTGTCGCGAGCTCGGGCGGCGGCGCCGTGCGCGTGGGCAGCAGCTCCGCCGGGCTCGGGAAAGGACGCGGCTCGCGCATGTAGTCGACGGTGCCGACAATGAGGATAATCGCGATGACGAGCGCCACCGGGGGATTTTAGCGGTTGCAGGCGCGGTTGAGCCGGTCTTGCACGGCGGCCCAGTCCGGCGTCTCGGGCGGCGCTTCAATGAGGATCGTCTCGCAGCCCGCGCTGTCGAGCTCGCGCAGCGCCGCGTAGAGCCGTTGCGCATAGCCCGAGGCATCGCGCGGCATGCGCAGCCAGTAGTCCACGCGCTCGTCCGGGCGCGAGAAGGCGAGCACCGCCACCTTCGCCTTCGAGGCGGAAATCTCCTTGTCGAGCGCATGCGTCGCTACCAGCCGCACCGGCGTGCGCGGCGCGTAGTGGCGCTCGAGGCCGCCGGGGTGGCGAACCGCCGATTCGCCTTTGTCTTTCACCGCGGGAAGAATTTCCTGCAACTGCTTTTTCGTGATCGCGCCGGGTCGCAGCAGTACCGCGCCGCCGCCCGAAAGATCGAGGATCGTGGACTCGATGCCGATCTCGCTGGCGCCGCCTTCGAGGACCAGATCCACATCGGCGCCGAGGTCTGCGCGTACGTGAGCCGCGGTGGTCGGCGAGACCAGCCCGAAGCGGTTGGCAGAGGGCGCGGCAACGCCGCCGCCGAAGGCCTGGAGCAGCGCCTGTGCGACAGGATGCGCGGGCACCCGAACGCCTACGGACGCTTGCCCTCCCGTGACAAATGGCTTCGCTTTCGTGGATGCTTTGAGAATCAGCGTCAGCGGGCCGGGCCAGAACCTCGCCGCGAGCGTCCTTGCAGCTTCAGGAACGTCCCTCGAAAAAGAAAAAGCTTCCTCGGCCGAAGCGAAATGCACGATCACCGGGTGATCGACGGGACGGCCTTTCACCGCGTACAGACGCGCCACTGCTTTCGGGTTCGACGCGTCGGCGCCCAGGCCGTAGACGGTTTCGGTGGGGAATGCCACGAGTCCGCCGGCGCGGAGGATCTCCGCCGCCTTGCGGATCTCGGAATTGCGTTGGCGGCACCGGCTTCGCCGATCGCGAAGGTCGCCACCGGAACCCCTCTCGGCATCTGGACAGTCGAGAGCAGCGAATCGAGACCTTGCAGGTGCGTGGAGGGCATCGGCACGCCCAGCACCGGCAGGGTGGTGTGCGCGGCCACGACGCCGGCGAGATGCGCCGCGCCGCCGGCGCCGGCGATGATCGCCTTCACGCCGCGCTTCGCCGCGCCGCTCACCCACTCGGATACCAGCTCCGGCGAGCGGTGCGCGGACATCGCCTTGGACTCATAAGGGACGCCGAACTCCTCCAGCACTTTCGCCGCCGCTTTCATCGTCTCCCAGTCGGAGGTCGATCCCATCACGATGCCAATCATGAAAGACTTCTCCCCGTCAGGCGGTGCAGCGCTTCGCGATATTTTTCCGAGGTCTTTGCGATCACTTCCGGCGGCAGCTTCGGCGCCGGCGGCGTCTTGTCCCACTCGAGCGTCTCGAGATAGTCGCGCACGTACTGCTTGTCGTACGAGGGCGGCGACGCGCCTACCTCGTAGGAGTCCGCCGGCCAGAAGCGCGATGAGTCGGCGGTCAGCACCTCATCGATGAGGACGATCTGCTGCTTTTCATTCAGGCCGAACTCGAATTTCGTGTCGGCGATGATGATCCCCTTCCTGGCGGCGTAGTCGCTCGCCTCCTTGTAGAGCCGGATGCTGACCTCGCGCACTTTCGCCGCGAGCTCCTTGCCGATCAGCCGCTCGACTTCGGCGAAGGAGATGTTCTCGTCGTGCCCCTCTTCAGCCTTGGTGGCGGGCGTGAAGATCGGCTCGGGAAGCTTTTCCGCCTGGCGCAGGCCCTTGGGCAGCTCGATGCCGCAGACCTTGCCGGTCTTCTGGTAGTCCTTCCAGCCCGAGCCGATGATGTAGCCGCGGACCACCGCCTCGATCGGCAGAGGTTTGAGTTTTTTGACGACTACAGACCTTCCCTTGACTTCAAGTCGCTCTTTTTCGAGAACCACCGACTCAGGATCGATACCGGTAAGCTGGTTGGGCACGATGTGACCGAGGCGCGCGAACCAGAAGTTCGCCATCTCGTTCAGCACGCGGCCTTTGTCCGGGATCGGGTCCGGCAGCACTACGTCGAAGGCCGACAGCCGGTCGCTCGTCACAATCAGCATCTTGTCGCTGCCCACTGCGTAGATGTCGCGTACTTTGCCTTTTCCCAGGCGGGGAAGACTTTTTATTTTTGATTCGTATAGCACCATCTAGGCTGCTTGTTTTTCGAGATCGGCGCGCCACTTGCCCTGGGCGGCGAGCCCGTTCATCTGGGCGCGGTGATAAAAGGCCTTCTGCGCGGCGGCGACATTGCCGGCCTGCCCGCGCCAGGCCTTGAGCGCGGGATTCTGCAGCGCGCGCGAGTAGGAGAAAGTGAGCGGCCAGGGCAGCCCCTTCGTCGCCGCCATGGCGTTGAGATGCGCCGTCGCCGCCTCGTCGGACTGGCCGCCGGACAGGAACACGATGCCCGGCTGGGCCGCAGGCACGGTGCGCTTGAGCACGCGCACGGTGCGCTCGGCCACCTCGTCGACCCCGGCCTGCCGCGGATTGTCCTTGCCCGAGACCACCATGCTGGTCTTGAGAATCAGGTGCTCGACCGATACGTTGTAAGCGGCCACCGAGGCATAAGTCGCGCGCAACGTGGCCTCGAGCACCTCCTCGGAGCGCTCCGCCGTGTGGTCGCCGTCGAGCAGCACTTCGGGCTCGATCATCGGCACGATCGAGGCTTCCTGGCAGGCAGCTGCGTAGCGCGCGAGCGCATGCGCGTTGGCGTACAGGCAGCTATGGGTCGGAATGTCCCTGCCGATGGTGATCACGGCGCGCCACTTGGCGAAGCGGCAGCCGAGCTCGAAGTATTCCTTCAGCCGCTTCTGCAGGCCGTCGAGGCCCTCGGTGACCTTCTCACCCGCCGTAAACGGGAGGTCGCTCGTGCCCTTGTCTACCTTGATGCCGGGGATGATGCCCTTCTTCGCCAGATGCTGCGGGAACGGGGCGCCGTCGTTCGACTTCTGGCGGGCGGTTTCGTCGAACAGGATCACGCCCGACAGGAATTGCTCGGCGCCCGGGGTGGCGAACAGCAGGCCGCGGTAGATGCGACGGCTTTCTTCCGTGCATTCGACGCCGACCGACTTGAAGCGCTTCTCGCAGGTGCCGCTCGACTCGTCGGCGGCGAGGATGCCTTTGCCTCTGGCAACCATCGCCGCCGCGGTCCTGGATAGGAGTTGCTTGTCCATGCGGGTCCTTGAAGACGGGTTGATGCGCGGTGCTGCGATTTTAGCGCGCGTCCGTGCTATTCCGCCTTGACGCCGGCGTCGGCCGCGACTTTGCGCCAGATTCCGATTTCCTTCTTGATCTGCGCCAGAAACTGCTCCGGTGTTCCGCCCGCCGGCGCCACGCCGTCGTTCTGCAGCTGCTCGGCCGTTTCCTTGAGCTTGAGGGCCTTGGTGACTTCGCTGTTGAGCCGATCCACGATCGGGCGCGGCAACCCCTTCGGACCTATCAGCCCGTGCCACAGGATCACCTCATAGCCGGGCACCCCGGACTCGGCGACGGTCGGGACATTCGGCAGCGCGGCAATGCGCTTGGTGGAAGTGACCGCGATGGGCCGCAGCTTGCCCGACTGCACGTGCGGCATCGCCGTCGCGGTGCTGCTGAAGAAGATGTCGGTCTGTCCGCCGAGGGTGTCGGTGAGCGCGGGGCCCGTGCCTTTGTAGGGGATATGGTTCATCTTGATGCCCGCCATGCTGTCGAAGAGCTCGGTGGCCATGTGAATCACGCTTCCCTGCCCTGACGAGGCGAAATTGATCTGGCCGGGCTTCTGCTTCGCCAGCGCGATCAGCTCCCTCACGTTTTTCACCGGCAGCGAAGGCCGCACCACCGCGAGCAGCGGACCCTGCGATATCTGGATGACCGGCACGATGTCGCTGACCGGATCGAAGCTGAATTTGTAGATGCTGGGATTGACCGTGTAGCTCGAGGCGATCAGCGTGAGCGTGTAGCCGTCGGCAGGCGACTTGACGCCGGCATCGATGCCGAGCATGCCTCCCGCGCCGGGCTTGTTCTCGACGATCACCTGCTGCCCGAGCCCAGTGGTGAGTCGCTGCGCCATGAAGCGCGCGATGAAATCCGAGCCGCCGCCTGGGGCGAACGGCACCACGATCCTTATGGGCTTGGCGGGATATTGCTGAGCCTCGGCTGCGGACGGGAGCGTAAACAGGACCGCAGCCAGGGAACTAATCAGCGCGCGCATGATCTTTTTCCTCCGAAGGGTACGAATTCTAGACTCGGCATCGAGTTGGGCGATAATGCCGCCCTCCCGCAATTCTAATCATGATAAAGATCGAGAACCTGGTGAAGGCGTTCGGCGCCAAGCGTGCCGTGGACGACGTGTCGTTCAGCGTCGAGCGCGGCGAGGTGCTCGGCTTCCTCGGGCCCAACGGCGCAGGCAAGTCGACCACCATGCGCATGATCACAGGCTTCATGCCGCCGACCGCGGGCAAGGTGACCGTCGGCGGCTACGACGTCGCCCAGTCGCCGCTCGAGGCCAAGCGCCTGATCGGCTACCTGCCGGAGAACGCCGCCGCGTACCCCGACATGACGGTGCAGGGCTTCCTCAATTTCGCCGCCGAGATGCGCGGCCTGCGCGGCGAGGCGCGCAAGAGGGCGCTCGGCCGCGTGGTCGAACTGTGCTTCCTCGAGTCCGTGCTGCGCCAGTCGATCGACACGCTGTCGAAAGGCTACCGGCACCGCACCTGCCTCGCGCAGGCGCTGATTCACGATCCGCAGGTGCTGGTTATGGACGAGCCGACCGACGGCCTCGACCCGAATCAGAAGCACGAGGTGCGCAACTTGATCCGCGAGCTGGGAAAGAGCAAGGCGATCGTGTTCTCGACCCATATTCTCGAGGAGGTGGACGCCGCCTGCAGCCGCGCGATCATCATCGACCGCGGCCGCATCGTGGCGAACGGCACGCCGGAAGAGCTGCGCGGCATGTCGAAGCTCGCCGGCGCGGTGACGCTGCAGGCGCGGGGCGCCACGCTCGAAGATTTGTCTTCCCTGGGCAGGGTGGAGCCGGTGAATGGCGCCTTCCGCATTTACCCCAAGGACAAATCCAGGCCGGGAGAGCTTGCCCAGGCGGTCATCGACCTGGTCAATCGCCGCAGCTGGAAGGTCGAAGGCATGTACAGCGAGCGTGGCGAGCTCGACGAAGTGTTCCGCCGCATCACGCTGCCCGACACGGTAAAACAATGAGACTTATCCTTGCGATCATCAAGCGCGAGCTGGGTGCTTACTTCACCTCGCCGGTGGCCTACGTCTTTCTGGTCATCTTTCTTCTTCTGACCGGGTTCTTCACCTTTACCGCGGGCAATTTCTTTGAAAGGGGGGAAGCCAGCCTGGCTGCCTTCTTCGGCTGGCACCCCTGGCTTTATCTGGTGGTGGTGCCGGCCATCGGCATGCGGCTGTGGGCGGAGGAACGGCGCTCCGGGACCCTGGAGCTGCTCTTCACCATGCCGGTCGCCACCTGGCAGGCGATCGTCGCCAAGTTTCTCGCCTCCTGGCTGTTCATCGCGGTCGCGCTGTTGCTTACCTTCCCCACCGTCGTCACGGTAAATGTGCTCGGCGAGCCCGACAACGGCGCCATCTTCGCCGGCTACCTCGGTAGCTTCTTCCTCGCCGGGGCCTACCTCGCCATCACCTGCATGACTTCGGCCATGACCCGCAACCAGGTGGTCGCCTTCATCCTTTCCGTGGTCGTCTGCCTGTTCCTGGTGCTCGCGGGATTCAACCCGGTGACCGACCTGATGGTGCGCTGGGCGAGCCCGGCTGTGGTCGACACGGTGGCGGCGTTCTCGGTGGTGACGCACTTCGACGGCTTCCAGCGCGGCGTCATCGATGCGCGCGATCTCGTGTTCTTCCTGTCGGTGATCGGTTTTGCGCTCTTTGCGACCGGGGTCATTCTCCGCGGGCACCGGGCCGGCTAGATCGTGAAGAAATACGATTACCTGGTCTATTCCGCGGTCGGGCTGGTGGCGCTCTTCTTCCTGCTCGTCGCTTTCAATTACCTGATCGGCAGAGGCGCAATCCCGGCGCTCGATCTGACCGAGGGCAAGCTTTATACCCTCTCATCCGGGACGAAGAAGATCCTGCAGAACCTCTCTTCCCCGGTGAAGGTCAAGCTCTATGCATCGCGGGGCGAGAGCGTGCCGGTTCCGCTGCGCGGCTTTACCCAGCGCGTCGAGGACCTGGTGCGCGAGTTCAGGAAGGAATCGGGCGCCAACCTGGTTGTCGAGCTGTACAACCCGAAGCCCGACTCCGAGGAGGAGGACGCGGCGCAGCTCGACGGCATCGAGCCGCAGCAGCTCGCTTCCGGAGAATCGTTCTATCTCGGCGCGGCGGTGAGCCAGCTCGACCGCAAGCAGGCGATCCCGGCGATCACGCTGCAGCGCGAACGCCTGCTGGAGTACGACCTGGTGCGCGCCATCGCGCGGGTCGGCATCGCGGAGCGGCCCAAGATAGGCCTGATGGCGGGATTGCCGGTGCTCGGCGAGAGGTTCAATCCCTTCACGCGCCAGAGCTCGGAGCCCTGGGTGCTCGCCAACGAGCTCAAGCGCGAGTTCGACGTCAAGGAAGTGGGCATGGGCGCGAAGGAAATCGACAAGGACATCAATGTCCTGCTCCTGATCCATCCGCAGGGCGCGCCGCCGCAGACCGAATACGCCCTCGACCAGTTCGTGCTGCGCGGCGGCAAGCTCATCGCCTTCGTCGACCCCTACGCGTACTTCGACCAGGCGCCCAGCATGCCCGGCATTCCGCCGCAGCCGTCGAGCTCGACGCTGCCGACGCTTTTCAAGGCCTGGGGGGTCGAGATGGATCCGGGCAAGGTGATCTCGGACGTGGTGTTCGGCTCGGGCGGGGGACAGCGCTACACGCCCACCGTCCTGTCGCTCAACCGCACCGCTTTCAGCCGCGACGACGTCGTGACCGGAAGCATCGAGACCCTGCTCTACGCCTTCGGCGGCGCATTCGAGGCGAAGCCGGCCGAAGGACTGAAGGTCACCGAGCTGGTGAAGAGCTCGCCCAACTCCATGCTGGTCGACATCGCCGATGCGACGAAATCCGGGGACGAGGCCACCAAGCGTTTCCAGCCTTCCGGGAAATCGCTGCCTTTGGCCTTACGCCTTACCGGAATTTTCAAGACCGCCTTTCCCGGGGGGCGACCCGCGGATCCCGGCTCCAAGGACAAACCCAAAACCGACTCCGGTCTAAAGGAAACGGCGAAAGAAAACTCCGTCATTCTGGTTGGCGACGTTGACATGCTGGCCGACGGCGCGGCGGTGGACGTGCAGGAGGCGTTCGGACGCAAGATCGTCGTGCCGTCCAACGGCAATCTCGCGCTCGCCCTGGGCATGGTGGAGCAGTTCGCCGCCGGCGACGAGCTGATCTCGCTGCGCAGCCGCACCGCCTCTTTCCGCCCCCTTACCGTCGTGCGCGAGCTCGAGGCCGAGGCGCAGAAGGAGTACTTCGGCAAGATCCAGGCGCTGGAGAGCGAGCTGCAGAAGACTACCGCCAAGCTGCAGGAACTCCAGAAGGCGCAAGGCGGTGCCGGCAAATCCTCGCAGCTCATGACTGCGGAGCAGCAGGCCGAGCTGGAGCGCTTCAGGAAAACCGTGGCCGAAACCCGCCTGGCGCTCAAGGAAGTGCGCAAGAACCTGCGTCAGGACGCCGAGAGCCTGGTGTTCTGGACCAAGGTCGTGAACATCGCGCTGATGCCACTCGCGGTTGCGCTTTTCGGTTTGTTTTTGGCTTTTTTCAGAAAGAGAATAATCACTTGAACGCCCGCATCGCCGCCATACTGGTGGTGCTGCTCGCGGTGCTGGGAGGCGGCGCGCTCCTCCTCCAGCGGCAGGAAACGGCGCGCCGCCCCTCGAATGTCGGCGAGCTCGGCCAGCGGCTGCTGAAGGACCTCAGGGCCGCCGACCTGAGCGCCGTTCGCATCGTCGAGCCCAAGGCTACCCTTACCCTTCAGCGCAAGGACGACGGCTGGATCATCGTCGAGCGCGACGGCTTCCCCGCCGATCTCGGCAGAGTGCGCGAGTTCGTGCTCAAGGCGATCGAGCTGAAAGTCGGGCAAAGCGAGCCGATCGGCGAGAAGGACCGCGCGCGCCTGAATCTGGACGCCTCGGGCACGCAGATCGAGTTCGCCGGGCCGGACGGCAAATCGCTGGCCAAGCTGACCGTCGGCAAGAAGTACTTCAAGCGCGAGGTCGACAATCCGGAAAAAGCGCTCGCGGACGGCCGCTTCGTCATGCGCCCGGACGATCCGGCAACCGTCTTGCTGGTTTCGGACCCCCTGCTCCAGGCGAGCTCGCGCAGCGCCGACTGGATCGACCGCAGCTCCTTCAAGGTCGAGAAAGTGAAGACGCTCGAGGTGCGCTACCCGGGAGGAGACGGCTGGCGCATCGAGCGCGCCGCCGACAACGCCGACTGGAAGCTTGCCGGGGCGAAGCCCCGTGACAAGCTCGAGATCACCAAGGTCAACGCCGCTTCCTACTCGCTCGGACTGCTGGAGCTCGCGGATGTCGCTCCCAAAGAGGCGAAGGACACAGGCCTCGACAAACCCGTGCTGATAAGCGCCGCCACGCTAACGGGCGTTTCCTACGCGATCAAGGTCGGCCGGCTCGAGCAGGACAACTACTACGTCGCCTTCACTTCCTCGTCGGATCAGCCGCGCGACAAGCTACTGTCGCGCTACGTTCTCCTGGTGCCGAAGTCGAAGCTCGAGGACACTCTCCGGCCTCGCGCCGAGCTCCTCGAGAAGAAGAGCTCCGGCAGGAAGTAGAGGCCTGGGGGTCTGCTGTTGTTTCTACGGGAGATTTTCCTGGCCGTATCGACGCCCCGGCATGTTCCAAGATAGCGATTGAAAATCGGCGGGCATAGCGGGAAACTCCTCCTTGAGGAGGAAGGCCCGTGGCACATTCCATAAAGCGGATCCGGACGATAGCGCTCGTCGGGCAGGCGGGGTGCGGCAAGACCAGCCTGACCGAGTCCCTGCTCGCTGCGGCAGGGGCGATCCCTGCCGCTGGGAGCGTGGAGCGTGGCACTACCGTGTGCGACTACACCGCGCTCGAGAAGCAGCTGCAGCATTCGCTCAAGCTCGCCGTTGGAAGTTTCGATTTTCAAGAAACAAAAATTCACCTGCTGGATACACCCGGCTACCCGGATTTCCTCGGGCATGCCCTGCCGGCGCTCGCTGCGGTCGAGACGGCCGGGATCGTGATCAACGCCCAGAACGGCCTGGAGATGATGAGCGGGCGCTTCATGCAGTGGGCGGCGAAGCGGGGCCTCGACCGCCTGATCATCGTCAACAAGATCGACGCCGACAACGTCGACCCCGAGGACCTGCTCGACAAGATCCAGGCGGCCTTCGGCAAGGAATGCCTGCCGCTCAACCTTCCCGCCGCCAACCGCAGCAAGGTGTCCGATTGCTTCTTCGCGCCTTCGGGCGAAGCGGACTTCTCCTCGGTCGCCGAAGCCCACCGCAAGCTCATCGACCAGGTGGTGGAGGTCGACGAGAAGCTGATGGAGACCTACCTGGAGAAGGGCGAAGTGACGCCCGAGGAGCTGCACGAGCCGCTCGAGCGCTCGCTGCGCGAGGGCCACCTGATTCCGGTGGTATTCACTTCGGCAAAGACCGGCGCCGGCGTCGCCGAGCTGCTCGAGGTGATCGTCAAGCTGCTGCCCAACCCCACCGAAGGCAATCCGCCGGCCTACATCAGCACGCCCGCCGGCGGTGGCCAGCCCACCGACCTCGTTCCGATTCCCGACCCGGGCAAGCATGTGCTCGCCCATGTCTTCAAGATCGAGATCGATCCCTATATCGGCCGGCTCGCCGTGTTCCGGGTCCACCAGGGGCGGCTGACGCCCGGTACCCAGCTCTACATCGGCGAGGGCAGGAAGCCGATCAAGCCGGGGCATCTATTCATGCTGCGGGGAAAAACGCAGACCGAAGTGAACGAGGCGCTGCCCGGCGATATCTGCGCCATCGCCAAGATCGACGAGATCCAGTTCGACCACATCCTGCACGACTCGACCTCGGACGCGCACGTGCACGCGCGGCCGCTCGAGCTTCCCACCTCGGTGTTCGGGCTCGCGGTGCAGCCGAAGAAGCGCGGCGACGAGCAGAAAGTGTCCGATGTGCTGCATAAGATCATCGCCGAGGACCCTTGCTTCCGTATCGAGCACAACGCGCAGGCGAACGAAACCGTGATGCGCGGCCTGGGCGAGATTCACCTCAAGACGATCCTGGAAAAGATGTCCTCGCAGTACAAGCTCGAGCTCGACACGCGGCCGCCGGCGATCGCGTTCCGCGAGACCATCGCCGCCAGGGCCGAGGGCCACAACCGGCACAAGAAGCAGACCGGCGGCGCCGGCCAGTTCGGCGAGGTGTTCCTCAAGGTCGAGCCGCTGCCGCGCGGCAAGGGCTTCGAGTTCGTCGATTCGGTGAAAGGCGGCTCGATCCCCAACCAGTTCATCCCTGCCGTCGAAAAAGGCGTGCGCGGCGTGCTCGCTTCGGGCTTCGTCGCCGGCTTCCCGCTGCAGGACGTGCGTGTCATCGTCTATGACGGCAAGCATCATCCGGTGGACTCGAAGGAGGTCGCGTTCGTGTCCGCCGGGCGCAAGGCCTTCCTCGACGCCCTCGCCAAGGCGCGCCCGATCGTGCTCGAGCCGATCGTCAACGTGGAGATCACCGCGCCCGAGACCAAGATGGGCGATATCGCCGGCGAGCTCTCGGGCCACCGCGCCCATATCAAGGGCTCCGACAGCCCGCGGCCCGGCACCGTGCAGATCTCGGCGCAGGCGCCGCTCGCCGAGCTGGAGCATTTCCCGGCGCGGCTGAAGTCGCTCACCGCCGGGCACGGTTCCTACAGCCTGGAGTTCAGTCACTACGAGCCGGCGCCGGCGCAGCTGCAGCAGAAGCTGGTCGCGGCCCACCGGCCGGCCACAGAGGAAGAATAGCGCCGCGTGCACTACTTTCGCGCCGGAAGCGGCGCGCCGCCGCTTGTCTTCGTGCACGGCTTTGGCTGCAGCCACGAAGACTGGCTGTTACAAATAGAGGAATTGAAGGGCGGATTCGAGGTCATTGCCTGCGACCTGCGCGGTCACGGCCTGACGCCGGGACGCCCGCACGAGTGCTCGATCGGGCACTACGGCGGCGACGTCGCTGCGCTCCTTTCGGCTTTGAATCTAGAAAAATCATTTTTGATAGGGCATAGCATGGGATGCCGCGTAGTGCTGGAAGCGGCGCGGCTTGCTCCCGCGCGGATCGCGGGCCTTGTGCTGATCGACGGCAGCCGCCTCGCAAGCGGCGACCCGGACGCTGCCGAGAGCGCCGCGCGCTCGGCGATCGAAAAATCGGGCTACGCGGCGTTCGGCGAGAGCCTCTTCCGCCAGATGTTCTTCAGCCCTTCGCCGCTCGCCGAGGCCATCGTCGCCCGCGCGCTGCGGCGGCCCGCCGAGATAGGCGCGGCGCTTTGGCCCCGGATGGCGCGCTGGGATGCAGGAGAGATGGATGCCGCCCTGGCCGCGGTGCGCTCGCCGCTGATGGCGATCCAGAGCACGACGCGCGATGCGCAGCTACGGCGCGCGCCGCTCCAGCGCGGCGACACCTCGCCGTGGCTCGATTTGCTCAGGGCAAGAATCCCGGCCGCCAGAATCGAGATCGTTCCCGGCGTCGGCCACTTCACCCAGCTCGAGGCCGCGCCGGAAGTGAACCGTCTTATCGCTGGCTTTGCGGCAGCCTAAAAGCCATACAGCTCGGCAGGATTGTCGGCGAGAATCTTTTTCCGCACGCCTTCGCCGGGCGCCCAGTCCAGCAGCAGGTCGAGCAGGTCGGCGTCGTCGGGCGGCTGCGGTTTGCGCGCCGAGGGGTGCGGCCAGTTGCTCGCCCACATCATGCGCTCCGGGGCGTGCTTCACCAGGGCCTTGGCGAGGCGGCCGACGTCCTCGTACTTCGGCGCGCCGGTCTTGGAGGTCTCGTAAGGTGCCGAGAGCTTGACCCAGCAGCGGCCGGTATCGACCAGACGAAGCAGGGATTTGAACGGTTCTGAAGTCGTTTCTACAGGTTCAAGAAATTTTCCCGTGTGATCGATCACAAAACGGCCTGGCAGCCGCTTGATCTGAGCTTCGTACTTCGGCAGCTCGCGGCCGTCGAGCTGGATGTTGGCGTGCCAGCCGAAGGGATGCACGCGCGCCACCAGCGCGTCCATGACGTCGAAGCCGAGCGTGCCGCCGTGCAGGGTCATGATGCGGATCGCGCAGATGCCGGCCTTGGTAAGACGCTCGAGCTCCTTGTCGGCGACGCCGGGCTTGACCACCGCGACGCCCCTGGCGTTTTTGACTCCCAGCTTTTTTATGGAATCCAAAGTGACCCGATTGTCGTCGGCATATGCATTGGGCTGCACCACGATGACGCGCTCAAGGCCCGTGCGCTTCTGCATTGCCTGGTATTCCTCGACCGGGAAATGGCCGGGCAGGAAAGTCCCCGGCGCCTGGGGCGTGGCCGTGTCGTAGAAGTGGATGTGCGTGTCCGTCGCGCCCCTCGGGGCCGACAGCCGAGGTTTTTTCTGCGTCATTTCTTCTTCCTCATGCCGGCTTTCCTGGCCGCCTTCTTCGGCGCCGCCGGATTCGGAACCTCCTCGGCGACCGTGAAAATCCCGCCCTGGTGGAGCTCGGCGACTGGATCTCCAGGCTTTTCCTTTTTCAAAACCTCTTCAGCAAAGGCTTCCGCGTCATCCTGCGGCTGATAGCCGAGGCGCACCGCGTTGGAGTTGTCGTACCAGCTGCGCTTGTTGCCTGAGACGCCGTACACGATCTCGAACTTGATGCCGGGATGATCGATGCCGATCGAGATCAGCTGGGCGAGATCGCGCGGGCTGAACCAGATCGACAGGCGCCGCTTGTCGAGCGGGAACGGGTGCACGTTGCCGATGCGCACCATGAACATCTCCATGCCGTACTTGTCGGCGTAGAGGCTGCCCAGTGCCTCGCCGAAAACCTTCGACACGCCATAGCGGCTGTCGGGCTTCGGGTAGACCTTGTGGTCGATGGTCCGGTCGCGGCGGTAGAACCCGACGGCGTGGTTGCTCGTCGGGAAGATGATGCGCTTCACGCCATTCCTGCGCGCCGCCTCGAATACGTTGTAGCAGCCGATGATGTTGGCCTGGAGGATCGCCCCCCAGCCGCCCTCGACCGAGTAGCCGCCGAGGTGGATGATCGCGTCGACGCCCTTGGTGATGCGCAGGGCGTCGGACATCTTCGAAATGTCGGCTTTCATGAAAATTTCGTTTTTCGTCTTTCCCTCGAGAGACCGACGATCGGACAACCTCAATCTGTATTTGCTGGCCAGCTCCCGACGCAGATGCGAGCCGACATCCCCGGTCGCGCCGGTGATCAAGACCGTTTTCATTTCTTCAGAAGCTCCTTTCTTTTCCAGTGCTCGGAGTTGACTGCCCCTTTCGGCGCACGGCCCTTCGCGATCTCCGTTGCCTGCGCCACCGTTTCCAGCGATTGATGCTCGATCGCCGCAGGCGTCAGGCCTGCCGTGTGCGGCGTGGCGATAACGTCGGCGCGCGCCGCGATCGCAGGGGTCGGCATCTGATCGGGGGCACGCCCGACATCCATCGCGCAGCCCGCGAGATGGCCTGAATCGAGCGCCGCCACCAGCGCCGCCTCGTCGACGAGATTGCCGCGCGAGGCGTTGATGAAGCAAGCGCCCTTCTTCATTTTCGCGAACGCCGCCGCATTCATGAGGTTCTCCGTCTCGGGGGTCGCGACCGCAAGCGGCACCACATAGTCGGATTGCTCGAGGAGCTTCTCAAAAGAGACTTTTTCGTAAGCGTCAATTTGCGCATAAGGATCCGTGACCACTACCCGCATCCCGAAAGCCTTGCCCATTCTGGCTACTTCCTTGCCTATCGCACCGAAACCAATCACGCCAAGCGTGCTGCCGCGCAATTCCCTTCCCAGCTTCGCTTCCGGAACTTTTTTTGAATGATAAGAATAAGAATACGCAGTGATGCGGCGTGACAAATCGATCATGAAGCCGAAGACCTGCTCGGTCACGGAAGTGATGAAGCCGGCGCTCGCCTGCGTTACCAGCACCCCGGCGCGGCTCGCCGCCGGCACGTCGATGTTGCGGATGTCGATCGCGCAGCGCAGGAACGCCACCAGCCGCGGCAGCCGCTCGAACAACTGCGCCGGTCCGGGCGATTGGCGATACGACACGATGAGATCGCACTCCGATGCGGCGGCAATCAGCCCTTCGCCCTCAAGGGAAGAAGCATTCTTGTTCAGGACCACTTCTCCCAGCGCGCGCAACCCGGCGAGCGCGCGCTCACCGTAATAGTTCGCCCGCGCCTCCGGCGAATGGCTCAACAGGATCTTCAAGCGGCTTGGCGGCGCTCGTCGGCCAGCCGGCGGTAGCGTTGCAGAGAGCGGGTCAGGTGCCGGCGCATCGCTTCGCGGGCCGCCTTTGGATCGCGGCTGCGGATCGCCTCGTAGATCCTGCGGTGCTCTTCCTGGATAAGGTCAAGATACGCGCGCCGGCCGCCCATGCTCTCGGGCAGCCCGCTCACGATGCGGCGCGGAATGAGATGGCGGCCGATGAACTGCAGGAAGCGCGCGAACTCCGGATTGCCGGTTGCCTCCGCGATCGCCTTATGCAGGCCGAGGTCCTCGTCGACGGCGCTCTTGCCGTCATCGGCGGCGCGATCGATGGCCTCGAGTGCGGCGCCGATCGCGCGCAGCTGGGGCCGCGTGGCGCGCTCCGCGGCGAGGCCGGCGGACTCGATTTCCACGCCCAGGCGTAACTCCATCACGCTGAGAATATCGTCGAGCGACTGCATCCGCTCCGGGTCGATGCGAAACGGCGCCTGCTGCGGCGTGGCCGTCACGAAGGCCCCTACGCCCTGACGCGTGATCACCAGTCCCTCGGCGCGCAGCGCCGCCACCGCCTCGCGCACCACCGTGCGGCTGACGCGCGCCGCGCGGGTGAGCTCCTGCTCGGTGGGCAGCCGCTCCCCCGGCGACAGCCGGCCGCTCTTGATCTGCTCGGCGAGCTGCTCGAACAGGCCGCGCGACAGCTTGCGTGCCGCGGCCAGGGGGCGGATCCGCATCATTCCGTGTCTCTTGACGGGGGGGTCCCCGCCAGTTGTATGATGACTGACGATTCTATCAAAGGAGGAGTCCATGTCGTACAGGCATTTCATTGGCGCGGCCTTCGCTGCCGCGTGCTTCGCTCTGCCCGGCGCAGGCATCGCGCAGCAAAAGCAGGTGTGGAAAGCGACCGACGTTCATCCGCTCGGCTACCCGACGGTCGAGGCGATCGTGCGCATGGGCACGAAGCTCGAGAAGGCCACCAATGGCCGCATCTCGATCCAGATGTACCCGTCCATGCAGCTCGGCGGCGAGAAGGAGATGATCGAGCAGGCCCAGGTCGGCGCGCTGCAGATCGCCCGCATTTCGGTCGGCGCCATGGGGCCGGTCGTGGACGAGGTGAACGTGTTCAACCTGCCGTTCGTCTTCCGCGACGAGCAGCACATGCGCCACGTCATCGACGGCCCGATCGGCACCGAGCTGCTCGAGCGCATGTCGGCTGGCGCGTCGCGGCTGATCGCGCTGGGCTGGATGGATGCGGGCACGCGCAACGTGTACGCGAACAAGCCGGTGACCAAGCCGGCGGACCTGAAGGGCATGAAAGTCCGCATGATGGGCAACCCGATCTTCGTCGAAACCATGAACGCGATGGGCGGCAACGGCGTGGCGATGGGCTTCAACGAGCTCTATTCGGCGATGCAGACCGGCGTGGTGGACGGCGCGGAGAACAACGAGCCGACCGTTCTGGCGCAGAACCATTACCAGGTCGCCAAGGTATACAGCCTCACCGGCCACCTGATCATCCCCGAGATCTTTGTCTTCTCCAAGCGCACCTGGGAGACGCTCTCCAAGGAAGACCAGTCGCTGGTGAAGAAACTCTCGCGCGAGGCGCAGCTCGAGCAGCGCCAGCTGTGGGACGAGAAGACCGCGAAGGCGACCGACGAGCTGAAGGCCAAGGGCGTGCAATTCGTCAAAGCCGACAAGGAAGCCTTCTTCAAGGCTACCGCGCCGGTACGCGAGAAGTACGGCTCGAAGTACAGCGCGCTCCTCAAGCGCATCCAGGACACGAAGTAGCCGCTTCGATCCGGAGAACGGGCCGCCCCCGAATAAAAAGGCGGCCCGTTTTTTTATCATGAGAAAGACCTACCGGGCAGCGATGGAGTGGCTCTACATCGCCTGCATCAGCCTTGCAGGGGTGGTCATGCTGGTCATGACCATCATCATTCCCTACGGCGTGTTCATGCGCTACGTGGTGAACTCGCCGGCCAGCTGGCCGGAGCCGGCCGGCATCCTGCTGATGGTCCTGTTTTCCTTCATCGGTGGCGCTGCCGCGTACCGGGCCAAGGCGCATATCGCCGTGGGCACGCTGCTCAACATGGTGAACGACGCCAACCGGGTGCGCCTGGAGCACGCGGCCGACGTCGGCATGGGGATCATCGCCCTGTTCATGATCAAGTGGGGCGTGCAGCTCGTGGATACGGTCTGGTACAACACCATCGCGGAGTTCCCGGAACTGTCGGCCGGCGTTACCTATATCCCGATCCCGGTGGCCGGCGTGGTGACTCTGCTTTTCTGCATCGAACGCCTGTGGCTCGGCGATCCGCCGCCGACGTCGTTCACGTTCCGCGACCAACCGCAGCTCGACTAGCGAGGCCGATCCTGGATGCCCTGATTCTCCTGGTCGCCTTCCTGGTGTTCATGTTCCTCGGCATCCCCGTGGCCTATGCCATGGGGCTGGCGACGCTGGTCACTGCGCTCTGGATCGACTTGCCGCTCGAAGCCATCATGCTGAAGATCTCCGACGGCATGGACGACTTCGCGCTCCTGACCATTCCGTTCTTCGTGCTCGCCGGCGCGATCATGTCGGAAGGCGGCGTGGCGAGGCGGCTGGTCGATCTCGCGAAAGTGTTCGTCGGCTTCATCCGCGGCGGGCTCGCGCTGGTGAACGTCCTCGCCTCGACCCTCTTCGGCTGCCTGTCGGGCTCGTCGGTCGCGGACACCGCCTCCATCGGCTCGGTGATGATCCCGGAGATGGTGAAGAACGGCTACTCGAAGGTTTTCGCCACCAACGTGACGATCTGCGGCTCGGTGCAGGCGATTCTCGTGCCGCCCTCGCACAACTCCATCATCTATTCCATCGCGACCGGCGGAACCGTCTCGATTGCGGCCTTGTTCATGGCCGGCGTTTTTCCCGGACTGCTCTTCGGCGCCTGCCTGATCGGGCTGATCCTCTGGAAAGCGCGCAGCCAGAATTTTCCCGCTGGCCGGGTGGTGCCGTTGCGCGAAGCGCTGAAGATCGCGCTCGACGCTGTCTGGGGCCTGATCACCATCGTGATCATCCTCGGCGGCATCCTGTCCGGCGCATTCACGGCTATCGAGTCGGGCGCGGTCGCCTGCGTGTACGCGCTCTTCTGCACCATGGTGATCTACAAGGAATACAAGTGGCGGGACATGCCGAAGCTCGTGCACCGCGTCACAAAGACCGTGGCGATGGTGATGATGGTGATCGGTTTCGCGGCCGGCTTCGGCTACCTGATGGCGATCATGCAGGTGCCGGCCAAGGCCACGGCGTTCTTCCTGTCCGTCACCGCGAACAAGTACGTGATGCTGATGCTCATCAACGTGCTGCTGCTGATCCTCGGCACTTTCATGGACATGGCGCCGATGATCCTCATCTGCACGCCGATCATGCTGCCGGTGGTGAAGGCGATGGGCGTCGACCCGGTGCACTTCGGCATGATCATGCTGCTCAACCTCGGCATCGGTCTCATCACGCCGCCGGTCGGGCCGACGCTGTTCGTCGGCTGCGCGATAGGAAAGGTGACGATGGAGGAGGTATCGCGCGAGCTATGGCCGTTCTACGGCGCCATGTGCACGGCGCTGCTCATCGTCACCTACTTCCCGGGGCTGTCGCTCTGGCTGCCGAGGACGCTGGGCTACTAGAGCAGCCGGAGGCTGGCTAGCTGCTGTCCCGGTGGCGCTGCTTGCAGGTCGCAAGCACATCATCGGGATTTTTTTTCCACCAGTCGAGCTCCGAGAAGATCTCCACTTCGTGGAAGCCTGTGTACCCGGCGGCCTCAATCCAAGACCTTATCTTGGGTAAATCTATTACGCCGTCGCCCATCATGCCGCGGTCGTTCAGCAGATCGCGCGTCGGCACCAGCCAGTCACAGATGTGATAGCCGAGGATGCGCTTCTTCCCGGCGCGCTTGATCTGCTGCTCGAGCTTCGGATCCCACCACACGTGATACACGTCGACCGCGACCCCGATTCCCTCTCCCAGTGAGTCACAGAGGTCCAGCGCCTGTTCCAGCGTGTTGATGCACGCCCGGTCGGCCGCCTGCATCGGATGCAGCGGCTCGATGGCGAGCGGCACGCCGGCTTTCCTTGCTTCCGGAAGTATTTTCTGAATCGATTCTTTGACAGTCTGTCGCGCGCGGGCAATGTCCCTGGATCCGGGATGCAGCCCCCCGACGACCAGGACCAGGCACTGCGCGCCGAGCGTGTGCGCTTCGTCGATGGCACGGCGGTTGTCGTCGAGCCAGTTTTCCTTCGTGAAGAACCCGCCGCGGCACAACCCCGTGACGGTCAAGCCGTGTTGCCTGATGGCTGAAGCTGCCTTGCCCAAACCCATTTCAGAAATCTGGTCGCGCCAGGGCGAGATGCCGCGGATGCCGTGGCGCGCGCAGCCGTCGATGATCTCGCCGAGCTTCCACTGCTTCCTGACGGTCGCCGTATTGAGCGAGAGCTTGGCGGGATCCGGCGACGTCATACGCTGCTTACTTCAGCAATTCGGGTGCGATCAGCTTCGGCAGGATCAGGGGGATCTCGGGCCAGATGATGATCGCCGCGAGCATCAGCAGCATCGGTATCAGCATGATCAGCGTGTCCTTCAGCGCGAACTTGAGCGGCACCTTGGCGACCGCACAGCAGATCATGAGGCACAGGCCGTACGGCGGCGTCACCAGGCCGAAGGCGAGCGAGACGATGCCGATGATCGCGAAGTGGATCGGGTGCATGTTCACAGACTGCGCAAGCGGCTGCAGGATGGTGCCGACGATGATGATCGCCGGGATCGCGTCGAGGAAGCAGCCGACCACCAGGAATACGAAGGCGATGAAGAAACCCACGCCCGTAATGCCCATTCCCCAGGAAGTCACATTCTCGAGCAGCGCCTTGGGAATCTGGTAGTAGGCGAGCAGCCAGCCGAACGCCGAAGCGGTACCGACGCAGAAGAGCGCTATCGAGGCGAGCTTGCCGGTCTCGGAGAGCGCGTGATAGAGCTGCTTCATGTCCATTTCGCGATAGATGAACATGGACAACACCGCGGCGTAAATCACCGCCACGGCCGCCGACTCGGTCGCCGTGAACCAGCCGAGCAGGATGCCGCCCACGATGATGAACGGCGTGAACAGCGCCGGCACCGACTGCCACGCGGAGACGAAGAACTCCTTCACCGTGGAGCGCGGGTAGACCGGGTAGTTGTAGATCTTCGAATAGACGTGCACGGTCACCATCTGCGCCAGGGCGATCAGCAGGCCCGGCAGGATGCCCGCGAGGTACATCGCGCCGATCGAAGTGGAGATCACTCCGCCCCACACGATCATGAGAATGGACGGCGGGATGATCACCGCGAGCACCGCCGACACCGCGGTGATGGCGATCGAGAACGACAGTCCGTAGCCCTCCTTCACCTGCGCCTCGATGAAGATCTTCGACTGGCTCGCTGCGTCCGCGGTGGACGATCCCGAAATTCCAGCGAAGAACACCGACAGCAGCACATTGATCTGCGCGAGCGCCCCCGGAAAATGTCCGACCATGGTGCGCGACAGGCGCACCAGCCGGTTGGTAATGCCGCCGACGTTCATGAGGTTGGCGGTGAGCAGGAAAAACGGCACCGCGAGCAGGATGAACGAGTTGTAGGCCTTGAAGGTCTCGTTGAACAGCATCAACGGCGAAAGCCGCGGCTCGAAGACCAGGATCGGCAGGCAGGCAAGTCCGAGCGCGAACGCGACCGGCACGCGGGCGACGAGCAGCACGAAAAACACGCCGAACAGCGCGAGCGCGGCCATCCCCGGTGCCAGGCTGGCGCTCATGCTGCGACCCCTTTCCCGGAGAGCACCCGCCAGCTATCGACGAACGATTCGCCGAGAAAAATCATCCAGGTGATGCCGGCCATGGGCCAAGCGAAGAAAATCCAGGGCATCGGCAGCTCGGCGAGCTCCGAGAGCTGGTCCCAGCCGAAACGCACGAACTGGATGCCCCACCATGTGAACACCAGAGCGAACAGCAGCACGAAGAGATTGGACACGATGCGCAGCAGCGCGGTGGCCCTCGGCCCCAGATCGGGCCAGACGTCGACCTCGAAGTGGCTGTGCTCGCGGATGCCGATCATCGCGCCGAGCATCACCATCCAGATGAAAAGGAAGCGCGACAGCTCCTCGGTCCAGATCCAGGACGGAATAAGCGCGGTGTAGCGCGAGATGATCTGCAGCGTCACCGGCACGATCAGGATGGCCACGCTGGCGACCATCAGCCAGGTTAGAAGCTGGTGATACCAGGCGATTATTTTTCTCATTACTCCCCCCAACAAAAAGGCGCGGCGCCCGGAAAGATCCGGAATGCCGCGCCCCGTGCGCTACGTCACTTGATGGCGTTGATCTTCGCGAAGATCTGGTCGGCGCCGATTTCCTTGGCGTAGGCCTCGATCACCGGATCGACCAGCTTCTTCATCTGCGGGCGCTCGGTGAAAGCGATTCGCTTCAGCTTCCCCGCCTTTTCCAGCGCGTCGAGTTTCTGCGCGTCCTCGCTCGACTCGACCTGGCGCCCATAGGCGCCCGCTTCCTTGCCGGCCCTGAGCACCGCCGCCTGCATGTTCTTGTCCAGGCCCTTGAACGTCTTGCCGGCGAAGCAGATCGGCCGGATGGTGATCGCGTGCTCGGTGATCGACAGGTTCGGGCCGACCTCGTAGAACTTCATAGTCTCGACGCCGGCGGCCTCGTTCTCGCCCGCGGCGATGACGCCGTTCTGGATCGCGTTGTAGATCTCGTTGTAGGCGATCACCGTGGGCGACATGCCGACGGCGGCGAAGGTGCGGCTCCAGATCGGCGCGCCCTGCACCCGCACCTTCAGGCCTTTCATGTCGGCGAGGTTGCGCACCGGCTTGTTGACGAAGATGTTGCGCGTGCCGCCGCCGGCGTAGCCGATCAGCATCACGTCTGCTTTCTGCGCGACCTCGTCGGCGATCGGCTTGAGCAGGTCGGCATCGAGCACTTTGTTCCAGTGCGCCAGGTCGCGGAAGATGAACGGCGCATCGATGAACGGCGCCGCCTTCGAGAAGGTCGACATGTGGGCCGGCGAGACGATCGCGTAGTCCACCGCCGAGCCCTGGTTCATGTAGGCGAAGTAATCCTTTTCGAGGCCGAGTTCGCTGTTCTTGTGCAGCACGAAGTTCACCGGCTTGCCGGAATACTTCTTCACCAGCTCCTCGAACCTCACCAGCGCCTTGGTAAAGGCGTGGTCGTCGTTGAACTGCGAGGCACCGTGCCAGGTCTGCGCCGCGGCCGGAAGCGAAAACAGCCCTGCAATGACCGCTGATACGAGCATTCTCATGATGGTGGTCTCCTCTCCTCTTTGATGGTGATGCGCCACAGCGTGCGCGCGTCGTTTGGATCGATCAGCGTCGCCGAGTGCAGCAAAGACGCATTGTCCCAGACAATGACGTCGCCGACACCGTATTTGAGGCGGTACTGGTACTTTTCCTGCGTGGCGTGATCCTTGAGCTCGTCGAGCAGCGCGTGCGCCTCGTCGTCGGGCATGCCCTCGATGCGGAAAGATGTTCCGGACACGGCGTAGAGCGCGGTGCGACCGGTCACGGGATGCCTGCGCGCGATCCGGTGCCTGACCCAGGCGACCTTCTGCTTCTGCTCCTCGGTCAGCACCGACGCCACGGTGCGCGTGGCTTCGTCCAGGTTGCTGCGATTGCCGTAATGGTGCAGTGCAATCAGACCTTTGATCTTTTCTTTTAATTTGGAAGACAAATCATCATAGGCGGCGTACTGATTCGCGAACAGCGTATCGCCGCCGACCTTCGGCACCTGGATCGAATAGAGCGTCGTCGCCCGCGCCGGCATTTCGAGATACGAATAATCGGTATGGAAATAGGTCCCGGCGTCGGCGAGCCCGGTCGGCATTCCGTCCTTGACGACGTTCGACAGGATGAGGATGTCGGCGTGCTCGGGATGGTGGAACTGGTCGATCACGTGCGGCTCGGGCGGCCCGAAGCGGCGCCCGAAGCCGAGGAATTGCTGCGCGCTCAGCTTCTGGCCGCGGATCGCGAGAAGCTGGTGCTTGAAGAACTCGCTTTCCAGCTTCTGGAAATCATTCCCGCGAAGCGCAGACAGGTCCACTTCCTCCGCTTCGATTCCAAACCCGGCGCTGAGCTTCTTCAGCCGCATCCGTGGACCGCGAGCAGTTGCTTCATGCGCCGGCAAGCGAGTTCCGGGTTCGAAAGCAGTCCGGCGGCGTCGGCGAGCCGGAACAGCTCCGACAGGTGCAGCACGTTGCGCGCCGACTGTTGGCCGCCGACCATGATGAAGTGATCCTGGTGGCCGTTCAGCCAGGCCATGAAGACCACCCCGGTCTTGTAGAAGCGCGTCGGCGCGCAGAAGATGTGGCGCGACAGCGGCACCGTGGGTGCGAGCACCTCGTGGTAGTTAGTTCTATCTCCTACAGAAAGAAATGAAAGCGCCTGAGAGGCAGCCGGCGCGATCGAGTCGAAGATGCCGAGCAGCGCATCGGAACGGCCCTGCGCGTCGCCCTCGATCAGCTCGGCGAAATTAAAGTCGTCGCCGGTATACATGCGCACGCCCTTGGGAAGCTTGCGCCGCATTTCGATTTCCTTCCCCTTATCAAGCAGGGAGACTTTTATCCCGTCGACCTTGGAGCTGTTCTTTTCGAGAACCGAAAGGCAGGTATTCATCGCCTCGCGGTGATCCTTCTTCCCCCAATATCCTTCGAGCGCCGGATCGAACATCTCGCCCAGCCAGTGGATGATCACCGGCTTCTTCACCTGCGAAAGAATGCGGTCGTAGACGCGGCCGTAGTCGTCGGGCGATCCGGCGCTCGCGGCGAGCGCGCGGCTCGCCATCAGGATAATGCGGCCGCCGAGCTTTTCGATGGCGGCGCATTGTTCCTCGTAGGCTGAGATGATTTTCTCGATCGAATGCTTTTCGCCGCCGGCAAGATGGTCGGTTCCCGCGCCCGATGCAACAACTGCTCCTTTGAAATTCCTCGCTTCTTCGAGGGTACGGCGGATCAGTTCCAAGGAATTCGCCCAATCCAGACCCATTCCCCGCTGCGCGGTGTCCATGGCCTCGGCAAGCCCCAGCCCCCAGGACCACAGGTGCCTGCGGTAGGCCATGGTCGCATCCCAGTCGATCGCCGCCTCGAGCCAGGGCTCCTTTGCCGAGAGCGGGTCGGCGACCACGTGCGCCGCGGCAAATGCCATCCGCGTAAAGGGCTTGGCGGGCTTGCGGAAGGACTTGGGCGCCCTGACCGCATAGTCTTCGAGGCGCTTTCCGGGTCCTGGGAGTTTGAGGGTAAGAATCGTGTCGCGCTTCATGGTTTCAGCTCCGGCACTTCGAACCAGCGGCGCTTCCGCCAGCTCTTCAGACCCAGCTCGGCGAGCTGCACGCCTTTCGCGCCTTCGAGCAGGTTCCAGCGGAAGCTGCCCTCGCCCGCGACGTGCTTGAGGAACAACTCCCACTGGTACTTGAACGCGTTGCCATACGCGCCCGCATCCGGAACTTCCCGCCAGCCCGCGAAGAAATCGATCGGCTGCGGCAGGTCCGGGTTCCAGACCGGGCGCGGCGTGTCCTTCCAGGACTGCGTCAAGCAGCGGCGCAGGCCCGCCACCGCAGAGCCGTCGGTGCCGTCGACGTGCAGCGTAAGCAGATCGTCGCGGCGCACGCGCGTCGCCCACGAGCTGTTGAAATGCGCGACCACGCCTTTCTCGAGCTCGAAGGTCGCATACGCCGCGTCGTCCGCTGTCGCCTTGTATTTCCTGCCGCCCTCGTCGTGCCGGAAGGGGATATGCGTAGCGCCGAGGCAGGAGACCGCGCGCACTTCGCCGAACAGGTTGTCGAGCACGTAGCGCCAGTGGCACAGCATGTCGAGGATCATCCCGCCGCCGTCCTGCTTGCGGTAGTTCCAGGACGGCCGCTGCGGCGCCTGGCGCTTGCCTCCTTCGAACACCCAGTACCCGAATTCGCCTTTTACGGATAAAAGTTTTCCAAAAAAACCCTGATCGCGCAGCGCCTGCAGCTTCAGGAGGCCCGGCAGCCAGAGTTTGTCCTGCACCACGCCGTGCCTCACCCTGGCCTTTTTCGCCGCCCGGTATATCTCGAGCGCCTCCGTGAGGTTCGTCGCCACCGGCTTCTCGCAGTAGATGTGCTTGCCCGCCGCGATCGCACGCTTGATGAGCCTGGGCCGCAGCTTGGTCGAGGCGGCGTCGAAAAAAATCTCGTCCTGCGGGTTCTTCAGCGCTTTCTCCAGGTCCGTGGTCCAGCGCGTCAGGCCGTGCTCCCTGGCGAGGCTCTCGAGCTTCTGCGCATTGCGGCCGACCAGCAGCGGATCGGGCATCAGCCGCGTTCCGTCCTTGAGCGTCACCCCGCCCTGTTTCCGTATTTCCAGCACGGATCGGATGAGGTGCTGGTTCATTCCCATCCGCCCCGTTACGCCGTGCATGATGACGCCGATGCGCTTTTGATTCATCGCGGTTTGCTCATGCCTTGCCAATCGGGCATCGCGCCGCTCGCATAGCCGGGGCAATTCAAGCTGTCAATTGAAATCATTCCTTCCTGGATCTTGAGCCGCACCGCGCCATGGCTTCTCTCATACAGGTCGGGATGCGAATCGAGGAAAGCCTTCTGCTCGGGCTCGGGCAGCCCCGTCATGCCGTTCACGTAGTGATGGCCGTTACGCTCGACGTGCGCCATGCCGAGCAGCGACACCAGGGCGAGGTCCTGCTGCACCGCGAGCCCGGCCTGCGTCGTAAGGTCCTCGCCGGACATGAAATAGCGGTCGCTGCCTTCCTCACGGTTCCACAGCCGGCAGCGGGCGGCGTTGAGGATCGATTTGTACAGGCCCTTGCAGGTCTTGGAGGAAACGCCCGCATAGCCGCGGCGCCGCGCGAGCGGAAACGCCTCGAGCGAATCGTCCGATTCGTCGATGAGCACCGGCTTTTCCTCCGCGAGCTCCGAGACGTCGCCGGCTCCCGACGCCAGCGCGTTCTGGCGCTTCACGGGTTGCTCGATGTATGCGACGCCGGTTGCAAGCCGCCTGAGGCGCGGCTCCGCCTTGATGGCGTGCCACAACTCGAGCGCTCCGCCGGCGTCCTCGTATTGCTCGTTGCCGTCGAGGGTGGCGTGATAGGGCTCGCTGATTCGATCCAGCACCGAAGCGACGGCGCAAAGGCGCTCGACGTCGTTCTTTACGTCGCCCGCGACCTTGAGCTTGAACCAGCGGTGGCCGTAGCGCTCTACGACCTCTTCGAGCGTTTCGGGCAAGCCGTCGCCGACCGGCGGTCTCGCCTCCGCACCAGTGATCGCATCGAGGAGCCCGACGGTGTGACGCGCGGCGATCTGCTTGCGCGGCTTGAGGCCGTCCAGGAATTCATCCATGTCGAAGGCCGTGAGGTCGGCCTGCCAGCCCGGAGCCTGTATGCCGGCAATGTTTTTTTGAATCGCCTGGAAAAAGGAAATATCGAGAGCGCGACATAGCGCGTCGAGGACCGCGCGGTCGATGAGCGCCGGTCCGTAGCAGGCGACCAGGCTGTTCATGCCCTGCATCGAGCCGAGCGCGATCTGCGGCGCGTAGTTGTCGATGGAATGGCCGAAGGCGGTGTTGGCCCCCGCGGCGAGGTAACTGTCGCGCGCGAGCGCGAGCGAGGCGCGCAGCTGGGCGAAGTTCTCCTCGTTGGTGAGCGCCGGCTCCTTATCGAACCACTTGGGCACCAGCAGTTCCGCCGCCGCGCCTTCCGCCTCCTTGCCGTTTTCCAGGCGGATCCGGGCGCGCACGAAGGCCTGCGGCGCCTCCTCGAGCGTCACCACGCCGAAGCGGAACGGCAGGCGCAGCTTCACATCGCGCTCGAAAAAGTCGATTTCCCTGACGGCGAACCTCATTGGGTCTCCAGGGCTTCCAGGATGCCGCGGATGTAGCCGATGGCGCGCGCCGCAGCGCCCGGCCCGTCGGGCACGTAGTCGAACGGCTCGACCGCGAGATCGCCGCCGTAGCCATGGCGCCGCAGCGCGCCGAGCAGCGGCGCGAAGCGCTGCTCGCCCTGCCCGGGCCCGCGCCGGTTGCGGTCGTTGACCTGAACATGCGCGATGACGCCTTTGGGCAGCCAGCGGTCGACCAGCGCGGCAAGCGGCTCCTTTTCCATGCGCCCGGCGGAACTGCAGTCGAGCATGGTTTTAAGGTGAGGGTTCTTTATCGCTTCCACCATCTGCACGGCTTCTTCGAGGGTGTTGATCAGCGGCGTCTGCTCCGAAGACAGCGCCTCTACGCAATAGACCACGCCTGCCTTCTGCGCGCGCTCGGCGGCGATCGCGAAGCACTCCTGCGCGCGCGCCATCGCTGCCGCGCGGGTGTCGCCGGGGTCGATGCGCCGCTGGTGCGGCGAGCCGTGGACCAGGTAGCGGCCGCCGAGCTCCGCGCATTGGTCGATGAACGCGAGCATCACATCCACGGTTTTCTTCCGCACTGCATCGTCGCGCGTCGAAATGGAGAGATGCGCCGGCTTGACGAGCAGCCAATGCAGGCCGGTGACGTAAATTCCCGCCTCCCGGGCGGCCGCGCGCGCGGCGGCGAGCTGCGCAGAGCCGAGACGGTGCGGCTCCTCCGAGAGCGTATACGGCGCAATCTCCAGGCCGTCGTAGCCGAGCTTTGCCGCGTATTCGCACTGCTGCGGAAACGGCATCGGCGCGATCACTTCGTTACACAGCGCGATGCGCATCTCAGCCCGGGCCTTGCTATTACCGCCTGAAAACGCGGCCCCAGGCCTTTTCCCAATCGTTGCCGAGAAAATCGATGACGCGCCCGTCGGCCTCGAAGAACTTGTTCGGCGCCTGGAACATGGCGAGCATCAGCCCGCCTTGCGCGCCCGCCCAGGCCTCGTGGCGGCTGCCCGCCGGGCGCCAGACGAAGTCGCCCGCCTTGCATTCGCCCTCGCCGCAGACGAGGCTGCCTTCGAGCACGTAGGTCTGCTCGATCAGCACGTGCTCGTGATCCGGCAGCCGCGCACCCGGCGCCATCCTGACGAGCATGGTCATCAACCCGGTCTCGCGCTCGACGAGCAGCGGTTTGGTCTCGACGCCCGAATGCGGGGTCTTGGTCCATGGAAGCTTCGCCACTTCGACGAAGCGCGATGCCATCGCCGGCAACCGGCCATGGCCTACCGCCTGCGGAGTATGCGCACTCATGCTTTCAAATGCTCCCCGACTTTGACGATCTTCATTGTATTCGTGCCGCCGGCCTTGCCGATAGGCTCGCCGATGGTAAGAACGATCAGATCGCCCTCCTTGACTGCGCCGCTCTCGACCAGCACCTTTTCCGCCTCCTGCAGCAGCTCCTCGCGGTCGTGGCCGACGTACTTGACCATGAGCGGGAACACGTCGCGGAACAGCGCGCAGCGGTAGCGCGTCCCGGTCTGCGCGGTCAGGGCGTAGATCGGCACGCCGCAGTTCAGGCGGCTCATCCAAAGCGCGGTCGAGCCCGATTCGGTGAGCGAGGCGATCGCCTTGACCTTGAGGTGGTAGGCCGTGAAGAGGGCCGCCATCGCGATCGACTGGTCGACCCGCGTGAAAACGCGGTTGAGGAAGTCCTGCTCGAGGTTGAGCGGCTGGGTCTGCTCCGCCTCCTTGCAGATCCGGTCCATGGCCTCGATCACCTCGACCGGATACTTGCCGCTCGCGGTCTCGGCCGAGAGCATCACCGCGTCGGTGCCGTCGAGCACCGCGTTCGCGACGTCGGACACCTCGGCGCGGGTCGGAACAGGGCTCGAGATCATCGACTCCATCATCTGGGTCGCGGTGATGGTGAGCCTGTTTTGCTCGCGCGCCAGGCGGATCATCTTCTTCTGCAGCGCAGGCACCGAGGCGTCGCCGACTTCGACCGCGAGGTCGCCGCGCGCCACCATGATGCCATCTGAGCCGCGCATGATGTCGATGAGGGCGCTTTCGCCGACCGCCTCGGCGCGCTCGATCTTGGCGATCAGGAACGCCCGGCCGCCGGCGGCGCGCATCAGCTCCTTCGCCATGTACATGTCGGCGCCGCTCTTCGGAAACGACACCGCGAGATAGTCGCAATTCAGCTTGGCCGAGGTCTTGATGTCCTCCATGTCCTTCGCGGTGAGGGCCGGCGCGGTGAGGCCGCCCCCCTGGCGGTTGATGCCCTTGTTGTTGGAAAGCACGCCGCCGTGGCGCACCGTGGTGTGGACTTCCTCGCCGCGCACGTCGGTCACATCGAGCACGATCTTGCCGTCGTCGAGCAGCAGCACCGCCCCGGCGCCGACATCGCGCGGCAGCTCCTTGTAGTCGAGCCCCGCTCGCGCGACATCGCCCATGGCGCAGCCAGCATCGAGCACGAAGCGCTGCCCCTTCTCGAGGGTGACCTTGCCGTCCTTGAACTTGCCAACGCGGATCTTCGGCCCCTGCAGGTCGCACATGATGGCGACCGTGCGCCCGACCTTGCGCGCGATGTTCTTGATCAGGTCGGCGCGCTTCAGGTGATCGTCGGCCGTGCCGTGCGAAAAATTGAGCCGCACAACGTCCACCCCGGCACGCACCATGCGCTCGAGGATTGCGGGATCGCTCGATGCCGGGCCGAGCGTGGCGACGATCTTGGTGCTGCGGAGCATGCGGGAGATGTGGAACCTTATCGAGTCAGCTGGGGATGCGCAACTGCCTAGCCGTCCGCGCGCGCTTCCAGGGCTTCGACCGCGGGCAGCTTCCTGCCTTCCAGAAACTCGAGGAAAGCTCCGCCCCCCGTCGAAATATAGGAAATGCTTTTTTCAAGGCCGAACTTTGCTATCGCCGCCAGCGTGTCGCCGCCGGCCGCAATCGAAAAGGCGTTCGAGCTCGCGATTGCGCGCGCGATCGTCTCGGTGCCGCGAGAGAAGCGCTCGATCTCGAACATGCCGACCGGGCCGTTCCAGACGATGGTGCCCGCTTTCTTCAGGCGCTCGGCAAACGCGGCGGCCGTTTTCGGGCCGATGTCGAGGATCATCTCGTCGGCATCGACGCGCTCGGGCTCTTTCGTCGCCGCCGGGGCGCGCGCCGACGCTTCGACCGCCACCACCACGTCCTCCGGCAGCGGCACTTCGACCGAAGCGGCTACCTTCTTCGCTTCCGGCACCAGATCCGGCTCGGCGAGCGAGCGGCCGATGGGCATGCCCGCCGCAAGCAGAAATGTATTGGCGATGCCGCCACCCACGATCAGCGTATCGACCTTCCTGGCGAGCTCGGCGAGCACGGTGAGCTTGGTCGACACCTTCGAGCCGCCGACGATGGCGACCAGCGGCCGCTTCGGGTTGGCGAGCGCCCGGCCGAGCGCGTCGAGCTCCGCCGCCATCAGCGGGCCGGCGCAGGCCACCGGCGCGAAGCGCGCCGCGCCATGCGTGGTCGCCTCGGCGCGGTGCGCGGCGCCGAAAGCGTCGTTCACGTAGACATCGCAGAGTGCGGCGATCTTCTTCGCGAGCGCCTCGTCGTCCTTCTTCTCGCCCTTGTTGAGCCGGCAGTTCTCGAGCAACACGACCTGCCCGGGTTTCACATGGAATTTGTTTTCAATCCAACCGGGAACCAAGGGAACGTCGAAACCCAATAGCTCCCCCAGGCGCTTTGCGATCGGCGCAAGCGAATCTTCAGGCCTGAGTTCGCCTTCTTTCGGTCTTCCCAGGTGCGACGTAACCATCACGGCCGCGTTCTGGCCGAGAGCAAGCTTGATGCCCTGGACGGAAGCCCGGATGCGGGTGTCGTCGGTAATGCGTCCGTTCTCGATGGGAACGTTGAGGTCCGCCCGGATGAAGACCCGCTTGCCGCGCAGGTCCACCTCGCTCATCCGTTTGAACTTCATCGCATCAGCGCTTGAACTTCGCTACTTCGCGTTCATCAGGGCGAGCGCGGCGTCGAGCATGCGATTGGAAAAGCCCCATTCGTTGTCGTACCAGGCGGACGCCTTGACCAAGGTGCCCCCGGCTACGCGCGTCAGGGTCGACTCGAAGATCGCGCTTGCCGGGTTGTGGTTGAAGTCGGAGGAGACGAGCGGCTCCGCGTTGTAGCCGAGGATGCCCTTGAGATCGGTCTCGGAGGCCTCTTTGACCGCCCTGTTGACCTCCTCCATGCCGGTCGGCTTCTTGGCGACGAACGTGAAATCGATAATCGATACGTTGATGGTCGGCACGCGGATCGAGAAGCCGTCGAGCTTGCCGTCCAGATGCGGCAGGACGAGGCCGATGGCGGCCGCCGCGCCGGTCTTGGTGGGAATCATGTTGTGCGTCGCCGAGCGCGCGCGGCGCAGGTCCTTGTGGAACACGTCGGTCAGCACCTGATCGTTGGTGTATGAGTGGACAGTATTCATCAATCCCGCTGCCACGCCGATCCGGTCATCGAGCGCCTTGACCAGTATCGCCAGGCAGTTGGTGGTGCATGAGCCGTTCGAGATCACGCTGTCGGAAGCTCTCAGCGTCTGGTGATTCACGCCGTAGACGATGGTGCGCTCGACGTCCTTCTCTCCCGGCGCCGAGATGATGACTTTCTTCGCGCCGGCCTGGAGGTGCGCGCCGGCCTTTGCCTTGCTCGTGAACAGGCCCGTGCATTCCATGACGACGTCGACGCCGAGCGCCTTCCACGGCAGTTTCGCCGGATCGCGCTCGGCCACCACCTGAATGCTGTCGCCGTTTACAACAATGAATTTTTCTTTTACTTCTACAGTTCCGTCAAAACGGCCGTGGACCGTATCGTACTTGAGAAGATGGGCGTTGGTGGCGGCGTCGCCCAGATCGTTGATCGCGACGAATTGCAGCCCGTGTTTCTTGCCGCTCTCGTAGTGAGCGCGCAGGACATTGCGGCCAATGCGTCCGAAGCCGTTGATCGCTACCTTGATTGTCATTTCACCAAGCTCCTGACTGCTTCCGCAACCTTTTCCGGCGTGAAGCCGAAGTGCCTGAAGACATCGCCCGCGGGCGCCGACTCGCCGTAGCGATCGATGCCGACCACCGCGCCGTCGAGGCCGACGTATTTGCGCCAGAAATCGGTCACGCCAGCCTCCACCGCGACTCTCGGAATTTTGTCGGGCAAAACGGATCTTTTGTAATCGTCAGCCTGGCGGTCGAAGACCGATGTGGACGGCATCGACACCACGCGCACCCCAATTCCCGCTCCGGCAAGCAATCTCTGCGCGCCCAGCGCGAGCTGGACTTCGGACCCGGTGGCAATGATCACGGCACGCGGGTTGGGCGCATCCGAGAGCACGTAAGCGCCCTTTCTGATTTCCTCGAGTGCATTTCTTTTCACGAACGGCACGTTCTGACGCGTCAATAGCAGTGCAGTAGGTCCCTTGGCGCGCTCGAGGGCGGCGCCCCATGCCACGGCGGTTTCGACCGCATCGCAGGGACGCCAGAGGTCCATGCTGGGTATGAGCCGGAGCGCCGCCGCATGCTCGACCGGCTGGTGCGTCGGCCCGTCCTCGCCGAGGCCTATGGAATCGTGCGAGAAGACGTAGATCACGCGCAGGCCCATGAGCGCGGCGAGCCGCAGCGCGTTCCTGGCGTAGTCGGAGAACACCAGGAAGGTGCCGCCATACGGAATATGGCCGCCGTGCAGCGCGAGGCCGTTCATCACCGCGCACATGCCGAATTCGCGCACGCCGTAAAACACATAGTTGCCGCCGCCCTCCCGGCCGACCACCTTCGACGCCTTCACCATCGTGAGGTTCGAGCCGGTGAGATCGGCCGAGCCGCCGACCAGCTCCGGCAACGCCGGAATCAGCGCTTCGAGCACGTTCTGCGAGGCCTTGCGGGTTGCGATGGTCTCGCCTTTCGCGTTTATTTCTGAAAGTAATTTGGACGAAAGACCTTCAAAACCTGGCGGCAATTCACCGGCGATGCGGCGCTTGAATTCCGCCGCCTCATTCGGAAATTCTTTCTGGTAAGCCGAAAAAACGCGGTTCCACCTGCGTTCCGCCCGCCTGCCGGGCTCGCGCGCATCCCAGCCGCGGTAGACGCGCTCCGGGATCTGGAACGGCGGATAGCTCCAGCCGAGCGCGCGGCGGGTCGCCGCCACTTCTTCGGTGCCGAGCGGCGCGCCGTGCGCGGCGCCGGTGTTCGCCTTGGTCGGCGCGCCCTTGGCGATGACCGTCTTCGCGCAGATGAGCGTCGGCCGGGTCTTCTCGCGCTTCGCCTTTCTGAGCGAGCGATCCACCGCCTCGATGTCGTGGCCGTCGACGCCGGCGATCACCTGCCAGCCGTAGGCCTCGAAACGCCGGCGCACGTCGTCCGTGTACCACTGCCTGATCTGGCCCTTGTCGGAGTCGATCGAGATGCCGTTGTCGTCGTAAACCGCGATCAGCTTGCCCAGGCCGAGGGTGCCGGCGAGGGCGCAGGACTCGTGCGAGACGCCTTCCATCATGCAGCCGTCGCCCAGGAACACGTAGGTGTAGTGGTCGACGAGGTAATGACCGGGACGGTTGAACTCGGCGGCGAGCAGGCGCTCGGCAAGCGCCATGCCGACCGCGTTGCAGATGCCCTGGCCGAGCGGCCCGGTGGTGGTCTCCACGCCCGGGGCGCAGCCGCGCTCGGGATGGCCGGGGGTCTTCGAGCCGAGTTGGCGGAAGCGCTTCAGCTCCTCGATCGGCAGGGCGTAGCCCGTCAGGTGGAGCAGCGCGTACTGCAGCATCGAGCCGTGGCCGTTCGACAGCACGAAGCGGTCGCGGTCGGGCCAGTTGGGGTTGGCCGGGTTGTGCCGCAGGTGCCGCTTCCAGAGGGCCACGGCGATCTCCGCCATGCCCATCGGCATGCCCGGATGGCCCGACTTGGCCGCCTCGACGGCATCCATCGCAAGCACACGAATGGCGTTGGCGAGCTCGCGCTCGGGGGCGGGAGAAACAGCGGTCGCCGAAGTCATTTCGGCTACTGCGGGGGAAACCATCGGAGGGCGCAAATTA
>WNFI01091428.1_pt1 | contig 55613 bp, 52 predicted proteins | sample 5400471 | NCBI WGS metagenome assembly WNFI01 (sample SAMN13153348, study PRJNA577476) | soil metagenome | isolation source: 100 cm saprolite on Douglas fir-dominated hillslope | place: USA:California | collected 2013-09-17
CGCGGAAGAACTTAAATGGGCGGGCTTCGATTTGCTTTCGGTCGCAAATAATCATGCGTTCGACTTCGGCGTGGAAGGGATGCGGAACACACGCCGTGTACTCGCTCAAGCGGGACTAACGTTTGCGGGTTCCGGCGAAAACCTGGCTTTGGCGCGGAGCCCTTATTACTTGGATACGCCCAAAGGGCGCGTTGCCATCATCGCTTGCACATCGACATTTCCACCCGCGAGCACTGCAGGACAACAACGGATCGACTTGCCCGGTCGTCCTGGGATTAGTCCGCTGCGCTTTTCAACCACCTACACCGTAGATCCGAGCACCTTCAAATCGGTCAAGCGACTGGTGTCGCTGACAAGCACCGAGAGAGACGGAGTGGGCGAAACGAATGGTCCGATACCATTTCTTGGCGCAGTATTCGAGGAGGGCAGCGAACCGGCGATGCACACGAAGCCAAAGGCTTCCGATCTTCAGGAAATTACCGCTGCGGTGCGTGACGCACGTCAAGAAGCGGATTGGGTCATCGTTTCCATCCACGCTCACGAAGGAGCCCCGGGTAACCGGGAAATTCCCGCAGAATTTCTGGTGACGTTTGCCCATGCCGTGATCGATGCCGGAGCGGACATGATGGTGGGCCACGGTCCGCACGTGCTTCGCGCGATCGAAATTTATCATCGCAAACCGATCTTCTACAGCCTGGGCGACTTCATCTTCGAAAACGAAACCGTTCGATTTCAACCCGCCGAAAATTACGAGTCCGTTGGACTTCCTCCGACCGCACTGCCTTCCGATTTTTTCAATGCGCGTTCCAAAAACGACACCATCAGCTATCCAGCAGATCAGTTTTTTTGGGAGGGGATGATGGCGGAACCGGTGTTCGACAAGAATCGCGAACTCCAATCGATAAAAGTTTATCCGCTCGAGCTGGGCTTCAAGCAGTCGCGCATGCACCGCGGTCGGCCGCACCCCGCGTCGGAGCCCAAGGCAAAAGAGATTCTCGCCCGGCTCGCCAAGTTGTCGGAGCCCTTCGGCACAAAAGTCAACTACGACCAAGGAACGGGAACGCTTTCATGGAAAGAGTCCGAGAAAACTCCTTAGGGTATGTTTTTGAAATAAATGCCCGAGCCACTGAGAGGAGAGCGGGTGATGAGGTGGGCCGTCGCGTCCCTGCGACGGCATGGCAAGCAGGACGAGTGTCTCAATCGCGAAATGCCGTCGCAGGGACGCGCCGGCCACCTTCAGATCATTTCTCTGCTTTGCGTCTTTGTGCGCGCTTCTCAGAATCTTCATCCAGCTTTGGACAGCATCGGCGGAAGTATTTATTTCAAAGACACACCCTAAGTCTGATTTCGCCTGAGTCCCTCGGCAGAATTTTATTCGAACCATGCATACACCAAGAAAACTAATTACGACACTCGCTTTGGCCGGTCTCGGCTCGCTGACCACTCACGTGGTTGCGCAGACCACGAAGCAGGAGGTTGTCGCCAAGATCGATCAAGATCAGGCGATCTATGCAAAAATCGCGCACGAAATTTGGTCATTTGCGGAAGTTGGTTATCACGAAACACAAAGCTCGAATCTCCTGCAATCGCAGTTGAAAGAGCACGGTTTCGAGGTGAAAGCCGGCGTTGCGGAAATTCCTACGGCGTTCGTCGCCACTTACGGTAGCAGCCATCCGATTATCGGCGTGCTCGCCGAATTCGATGCGCTGCCGGGTGTTTCACAGGACGCCGTTCCAGAGAGAAAACCAATCCCTGGCCAGATCGCGGGCCACGCATGCGGACATCATTTGTTCGGAACAGGCTCGGTTGAAGCTGCGATTGCGATCAAGGAGTGGATGCAAAAGACCGGACAAAAAGGGACGCTTCGCGTTTATGGAACTCCTGCCGAAGAAGGCGGATCAGGTAAAGTGTATATGGTCCGCGCCGGTTTGTTTAATGACGTCGATACCGTGCTCCACTGGCATGCCAGTGATCGTAACGAAATTACCTCCGCTTCATCGCTTGCGAATAAGTCCGCCAAATTCCGGTTTCATGGTATTGCCTCTCACGCGGCCCAGGCGCCCGAGCGTGGACGTTCTGCAGTCAAAGCGGTCGAGGCAATGGACTTTATGGTCAACGCCATGCGCGAGCACGTTCCTCAGACGACCCGCATTCACTACGTCATCACGCATGGAGGCGAGGCTCCAAACGTCGTTCCAGAGTTCGCCGAAGTTTACTATTATGTGCGCAGTCCGAGCCGTGAAATCGTGCAAGACGTTTTCGATCGCGTAACCAAAGCCGCGCAAGGTGCGGCCATGGGGACGGAGACGACCGTCGATTGGGAAATCATTCACGGGGTTTATGAACTTCTGCCAAACGACGTTCTCTCGACTGACATGCAGGCCAACTTGGAAACAGTGGGTGGTGTTACGTACACCGCCGAAGAGAAAGCCTTTGCGGAAAAGATTGGACACACACTACCAGGCGGACACCCGGCTGCGCCGGAGTTGTCGGAGAAAATTATTCCGCTGAATCTGACTCCTGTTTCTGGTTCGGCTTCAACCGACGTCGGTGACGTGAGCTGGACCGTACCCACGGTGGGTCTGGTGACGGCGACGTGGGTGCCAGGCACCCCCGCTCACAGCTGGCAGGCGGTCGCTGCGGGCGGTATTTCGATCGAGCCGCTCCTTGGGACCCGCAAGCCGCCTTTGAACTACCGCAACTGATGCTTCGGTTTGGGGTAGGGCCGTCTGTCCTTAACGGACCTCATCGCGCGTGAGCACCTCCAATACGCCTAAATTCCGCAGACATACTTGAACCACAGAGCCAGATCGTTACAAATTAAACTATACAGCGTGCGACTTCACCTACGGGCGAAATTGTTTTGCCAAGTATACATCGAATTCCCCTCTGTGTGCTCTGTGCCTCTGTGGTTCAATTGCTGTTTTTAGGAAAAACACGGTTAAGGATGACCGCTCCTACCTTTTTTAATGGTTTTCCAAACCCCACAGTTTTTTCGTGAACGAACGAACGTTTTTTAATTTAACAAGACATGAGCAAACCTCCGCGAAAGGTAAAAGTTGGCATTGTAGGGTGCGGCAAAATCAGCGACGCGTACTTCACTGGGTGCCGCCGTTATGACATTCTCGAGGTCGTGCATTGTGCCGATATCGACGTTGAACGGGCGAAAGCGAAAGCGCTTGAGCATGGCATACCTCGCGCCTCCAGCGTCGCCGAACTCCTGGCGAACCCAGAGGTGGAGATCGTCATCAATCTCACCGTACCCGTGGTGCACGCCGAGGTGAACACCGTGATCCTGACCGCAGGCAAACATGCCTATTGCGAAAAGCCCTTTGGACTTAACACCGCCGAAGGAACCGCCGTGCTTGCCTTGGCCCGCTCAAAAAAACTCCTCACCGGTTGCGCGCCCGATACGTTTTTGGGAGGAGGCTTGCAGACCGCACGCAAAGCGATCGACGACGGTCTGGTGGGACGACCGATCGCGGCAATGGCATTCTTGCAGAGCCGCGGAGTGGAGACGTGGCATCCAAATCCGGAATTCTATTATAAGCGTGGCGGTGGACCGATGTTTGATATGGGTCCGTATTACCTCACGGCGTTGATCAATTTTTTTGGCCCTATTGCGCGAGTGACTGGTTCAGCGAGCATCAGTTTTCATGAGCGACTGATCACCAGTCAGCCGTTCGCAGGCAAAAAGATTACGGTGGACACACCGACGCACGTGACGGGTGTGATGGATTTTGTGAATGGCATGGTCGTCAATATTTTCACCAGCTTCGACGTGCATGCCTATCCCTTGCCGCGGATTTTGGTCTATGGTGAAACGAGCACCCTCGAAGCTCCCGATCCGAACATGTTTGATGGTGACGTGAGCTTGCGCTCCAACGATGGCAAATCCTACGAACCGATTGCGCTCACTCATTCGATCCAGCGTGGTCGTGGCTCAGGTGTAGCCGACATGGCTTACGCTCTGCTAAGTGGACGTCCGCATCGCGCGAGCGGTGAATTGGCGCAACACGTGGTCGAAGTCATGGAAGCCTTTGAACGGTCCTCCGTTGAAGGTCGCCACATCACAATCAAGAGCACCTGCGCCCGACCCGCTGCGCTTCCCGTAGGCCTCGCTCCCAACGAATTGGATCTATAGAATGATCGTAATGAGGTGGGTCGGCGCGTCCCCGCGACGGCATTTCGCGATTGAGACATGCATCCTACTTACCATGCCGTCGCGGGGACGTGCCGGCCCACCTTGCGCTTTCAATCTTCTTTCTGACATCGGCGCCACCGCGCCACCGAAAATCCCATGACACACATCATCTCATCTTCGAAACGCGCTCTGATTTTTTTCGGCGGATGGGAAGGCCACGAACCGAAAAAGTGTGCAGAATTTTTCGGAGTGAGGCTGAATGCGCTGGGATTTTCAGTCGAACTCAGTGACACGTTGTCATGTCTGAATGACGCGGAGAAAACGGCCTCGTTTTCTCTCATCGTTCCGATGTGGACGATGGGCGAGCTCACCAAGGACCAATCGGAGAACCTCATTGCGGCAGTCTGCGGTGGCGTGGGGCTGGGGGGCTTTCACGGTGGCATGGGCGACGCATTTCGCGGCAACATTGAATATCAATGGCTGATGGGTGGTCAGTTCGTGGCTCATCCCGATAACTTTAAAGAATACTGGGTGAATATCGTTAACCGTGACGACCCGATCACGCAGGGAATTCCCGATTTTAAGGTAAAGTCCGAGCAGTACTACATGCTCATCGACCCACGCAATGAGGTGCTTGCGACCACCCCTCATCAGTCAGCGAGCGCGCCCTGGACCAACGGTGTGGTGATGCCGGTAGTTTGGAAAAAAATGCATGGCCAGGGCCGGGTCTTTTATTCCTCCCTAGGGCATAACGTACAGGAGTTCCTCGACGTGCCTGAACAACTCGAATTGACCCTTCGGGGCATGGTGTGGGCAAGCAGCTAATTGAACGGCTGTAACTTGAAAAAATGGTATATTTTCAAGTTACAACCGATCAAAAATACCGCTGAGGGTGGGCCGGCGCGTCCCTGCGACGGCAATGGTAAGCAGGCCGCATATCTCAATCGCGAAATGCCGTCGCAGGGACGCGCCGGCCCACCCTCAGCGACTTACCACCGGGTCGCTGCGAACTTCCAACCCGGGACCTTCTTCTGCATTTCGATTTCGTCGTTTCGCTCCTTGAGTCCACAACGTTTGTACGTCTCATGCGCACGCGCCACGGCGGCGCGATCGAGCTCCACACCGAGGCCGGGACCTTTCGGAAGTACGACGCATCCGTCCTCAATTTTCATCTGTCCGCCGGCGATAATTTCTTCCCATTGCCAGGGATAGTGGGTGTCGAGCGCATAGCTCAGATTCGGCATAGCCGCGCCGAGATGAGTCATCGCCGCGAGCGAAATTCCCGCGTGATTGTTTGAGTGCATCGAGACGCCACGTCCAAAGCTGCGGCAAAATGCGGCGAGCTCCATCGAAGCACGCAGGCCGCCCCAGTAATGGTGATCCGTGAGAATGATATCCTCGGACTCGCGGCGCACGCTGCCGGGCAAGTCATCGAAGGAGGTCGTGCACATGTTAGTCGCCAGCGGAAGTTTCACGGCTCGCCGGACCGCGGCCATGCCTTCCTGACTCCGCGCGGGATCCTCGAAATATTCCAATACGTTCTCGAGTTCGCGGCCCCACTTGATCGAGGTCTCTACCGTCCACAATGCGTTGGGATCATAGCGAATGGGCACATCGGGTCCGAACGCCGTTCGGAGCGCTTTCAGCGCCGCGATCTCTTGTGCGGGCTCGAATACTCCGCCTTTGAGTTTAATCGATTTGAATCCGAACTCTTTTATCATCGCTTCCGCCTGGGCGACGATGCCATCAGGATCGATTGCCGTACGCTGCCGCGCCGCGGCCCAGCCTGTCGCTTTTGGATCGGTATCGAATGCCAAATCGCCGCCAGCGCCCTCGTATTTATAGAAGAGATACGCGGAGTAGGGCACTCGATCACGTGCCACTCCACCCAATAGAGTCGCGACGGGAACGCCGAATGACTTTCCAGCAAGATCGAGACACGCGACGTCAACAGCACTGAATAATTGCACGATTTTGCGCTGGTCCCAAGGCGCATCGCCGCGAGCCTTCGAGGACTCCGCCGCGAAGCGCGCGCCGAGCGCAGCTTTCAATTTATGCCAGTTCAACGGATCCGCACCGAGCACCGTATCTCGCGCCGCGCACAGCACGTCGTCAACCGCCGCACTTCCAGGAACTTCGGCCAATCCCGTCAGACCGTTATCCGTCACCAACTCGACAATCGTGCGCAAAACATATGGCGCATGAAGGCCGGCGGCGTTCAAGAGAGGAGGGTCGCCGAGCGCAATCGGCGTAATGTGCATCTCGGTGATTCGCACAAGGAATTATTTTGCCCGCAACGCGGCGTGACTCTGACGAAGGCCCGCAGTGACCGCACCACCGTCGGAACCGAAGGCATTTACGGTGTATCCTTCGGCGCGCAACGTGGGTATTTGCGAAGCGGCTGTGATCAAAATGCCGACCGCTTTGCCCGCCTTCTTCGCCGCTTCGGCGACCTGCTTCCGCGCTTCAACGAAGCGAGGATGATCGAAGTCGCCTTGAATCCCCATGTTAGTCGTGAGGTCGAGCGGCCCTACGAAGAGCACATCGACGCCGTCTACCGCAGCGATCGCTGCAGCGTGCGCGACCGCTTCGGGCGTTTCGATTTGAACCATGGTCACCAGGCGTTCGTGCGATTTGCTGTAGTAGTCGTCGAATTCCTGGCCGAAGCCCGCCGCACGATTGAACTTAGAAACACCACGCGTTCCCCGCGGCGGATATCGCACCGCGGCAACCGCAGCCTCCGCCTCCGCGGCGGTATTGACGTAAGGAACCATCACTCCGCCCGCGCCAAGATCCAGCACCCGTTTGAACCGCGTCGGTTCATTGGCTGCGATCCGAACGATGGGTATTGCCTGGGTACCCGAAATTGCATGCAGCTGGTGAAGGAGCGTTTCGTCGCTTCCCGGCCCGTGCTCGTGGTCGAGCAAAAGCCAATCGAAGCCCGCCCGCCCGGCGATTTCGGCGGTGATGGGCGAACCGAGATTGATAAAACTACCAGCCAGCGAATCCCCGGCGAGGACCCGCGAACGAAAAGAAATCGTCGTGCTCATTGTGACGTATAAAACCGATAGAGAGCCTGCGTGCCGTTGTCGTCCCAACCAAGAGCAGAGACTTGATCGTAGAGTTTCTTTGCGCAGGCGAGCCCAGGCAGGTCGAGCTTCAGTTCGGCCGCGCTCTCGAGCGCGATCCGCATGTCTTTCAAGATGTGCTTTACGTAAAAGCCAGGTGCAAAATTATCTGATAGCGCCCGCGGTGCGAGATTGGTCATCGCCCAACTTCCTGCGGCGCCTCCACTGATGCTCTCGTGAACGCGCGCCGGATCGAGTCCGGCCTTTTTTGCATACGACAGGGCTTCGCACCACGCGACCATGCCAACCGCCACTGCAATCTGATTCGCCATTTTGCAATGTTGGCCCGCTCCCGGTCCGCCGTGGCGGATGATGTTTTTTCCCATTAGTTCGAGAAGAGGCTTCGCGCGTGCAAACGCGGCCTCGTCACCACCGACCATGATGACCAAGCGTGCTTCGCGCGCACCGATATCGCCGCCTGATACCGGCGCGTCGAGTATGACCTGACCTCGCTTGGCCGCCGCTTCTGCGATGCGGCGTGCCAGCACGGGGCTCGACGTGGTCATATCGATCAAAAGAGTGCCGGGCTTCGCAGACTCCACGATTCCACCCGGATGGAGATAGGTCTGTTCCACGTCAGTTGGAAAACCGAGCATGGTGACTACGACGTCCGCTACAGCGGTCGCGGCGCCTGCGGAAGAATGCCACTGAGCGCCCGCATCGATGAGCGTCTGGGCTTTTTCCTTGGTGCGATTGTAAACATGCAACCGGTGGCCGGCGCGTTGCAAGTGGCCGGCCATGCTGCGGCCCATGACGCCGGTTCCGATGAAAGCGATAGCGAGGGGAGCGGACATAAGTTGACGGATTAAACGGGGATTTCGAATCTCCTAAAGGCCGATGGCGTACCGAGTTTAGCAAGCCAGGGCAAGGGCTTTTGATCCGAGTCCCCGAAGCTTGCTTCGGCTTGATCGGGATTAGTGTAGGGGCCGTCTGTCCTTAACGGCCCTCATTGCGCGTGCGCAGCTCCAATAAGGGCAGTTAAGGACAGACCGCCCCACCTTCTTAAAGTCGCGGAGCTTGCTCTGCGGATCTTTACTCGCCCTTGGCCTCCCATCTACTAAGCCGCCGCTCGGAAATGATATTGGAACCCCAGAGGCACGGAGTTCACAGAGAAAGGCAAAACCGGAAAACCCTCTTTGATCCGACAGATTCAATTGGGTTCATTTTGTGCATTCTGCTCAAAAATCTGCCTCTGTGGTTCAACTTAAGTCTAGGATTCGGGGGGACCTCAGCGTACTCAGCGTTCCCTCGGGCTTTCGTATTCGTGCAGATTCCTGTTATTCGTGGATGCTCCAAATACGGACTCACTGACTGCGCCCGAGTTCCGGTGGAGGAATTCTCGGCAAACGGATGCTGAACGTAGATCCATACTCTGAACTTGAATCAATCGAGAGCACTCCGCCCAATCGCTTCGCGGCGCGTTGAACAATTTTTAGACCAAGGCCTTTACCGTCCACTTCCGGTGAAGCTTCCAATCGCTCATAGACCCTAAATAAACGCGGGAGTAGATCTTTACGAATGCCTCTTCCATTGTCGTAAAATCGAATCACCACATCGCTTCCGTCCAATTGAGTTTCGATTTTGATTTTGGGTTTTCGCGATTTCGGCACGTACTTAATCGCATTGGAAAGCAGGTTGGTCACGATCTGCACGATCAATGAATGCCGTGCACGAAAGCTATGGACCGTTGAACCCAGCTTAATCTCAGCGGACCTTTCGGCGATCAACGTTTCGCAGCGGACGCACGCATCTTTCATGATCTCCTGAAGGTCTATATTGACGATGGCGTCGGGGGACAAGGATGAGATCGCGCCTTCATCCAGGAACGCTTCCAACGTGACGTGCATTTGGTCTACGGCATTGACTAAGCGATCTAGGATAAATGCGCCATCTGCGTCTAGCTTGGTCCTATGATTGAGAGACAATATTGCCACGTAACTTTGTATGGCGCGAACGGGAGCACGTAAATCGTGGGAGGCGAAGGCGGCGTAATTTCGAGCATCCTCTAACGCGGCGCGGAGCTCTGCTGTGTGTTTCTCTACTTTCTCATGGACGAGGACTTCAATGCTCTTGTTCTCTTTCGTTGGGCGATCCGCGTTTAGCCCTTTTGCGCGCTCTTCAATCGACCACTGTAAAAGGCTTTCTGTTGTAATTAAGCCGAGAAATCGCCCGGCAAATGAGATTACGCCAATCTCTTCCCGATCTGCTGATGGGAAGAATGAGGCCACTTCAGCAAAGTCCGCATCTTCCGCCACCTCAATCAGCTCACGACTGGACACAAGATCGGCAAAGATTCTCTCGGACGAGGACGAAGCTATGTCCGTGAGTCTTACAAGTCCGTCAAAACGACCGCTTGGTTTTTCGACTATGACGCAGTGCGTAATCTTGCACTGGCTGATTTCCTGTGAGACATCAGCCAGTCTTTTTTCCGGATGTACGACTAGCACCCTTTTACTCAGATGATCACTTGCTTGTGACACAGGTTACACGCTGGCTTCCATAACCACCTCGATTTCGATGTCGAGCATGAGCAATTCGGTCTCGGACATCACCGGCTTGACACGCGTAAGAATAAATTTTTCGCACTTTTCCCGAGTGATTTTCTTTAGGACCGAAGCCCGAATGATAACATCGGAAATAATATCATCCTTTACGGAGAAATGATCGAATGGTTCGCGGCTAATAAGTTTCATGGTTCGGCGAAGTGCTTCAGCTCCTATGGCCGCTCCTCGACCTATGACAACACCGTCTTTTATGGGAGGTATCTCAAGTGCCTTGAGTCGTACACGAAGATATTGGTCATTCGATTCTGTTGCGGTCGCAGTTCTTTTGATTGCACGTTTGGGCATAGATTTCTCGCTATTGGATGGGTAACTTTTCGACTGAAGGAGAGAGCCAGTGAATTCCAGAGAGCGGACAGTCGTCAACTGCAAGCGGTGTCCTTCTAAACGTTTTGTATCCGAAAACATAAAGCAGCGTGCGAATTCGCGGAGATCGATTATATTAGCACATGAAGAGAAGTACCCATCAATCACGGGCTCATGAGGGAAGGGTGAGTGTAAGCAGGGTCGATCGGGCGCTGCGCTGCGGTGACAATCCTTGGGTCGACAACCACGCCTTGATACGGCTCAAAGCCTTCCAATTCCCCATCGTTAAAGACGGTCTTGTCGTGGGGCGCCAGGCGCCCGTAAATGCCGAAGTTTTACTCCGTGTGTTAGCGGTATTCTCCACCCAGCCTTTCGAGAGAATACCGATACCTCTTGGTACCGTCGCCGACATAATCGTTAGGTCCGCAATCCTTAAAAAGATTTCCGGACAGCAGATGGTTGACTTGCTGCTCAAGAGATTGGCGCCGGTGATGGACGAAAAAGACGTGTTTATTTTGGACACCGAAATCGAGCTCCGGCTCTCAACGGTTTTCAGTGCCGACAAGTAAGTTTCTTTGGTTGAGGATATTGGCACGGAACGCCGCTCCTCTGCGAAGGCGGTCGGTAAATGTACAAATAAAATACGATTCATTGCGTGATTCGACGAGGTCGAGGGCATGTGATGATCGCGCTGGCATATCCGAGAAATAAAGATGATAGCCCGAAGAGCGCGGTGGTGCGTCGATACGATCACAGCTTAAGCAATCTCCGGAAGAGGCCGGTGTGTTAGCGAGGTACGCGTTCGCTCCGAATCGATAAGCTTCATCGATATTTTTCGGCTCAGAAGACGCGGACAGAATTACCACAGGTAGCCTCTGAAAATCCGGTTGGTCGCGAATCCATTGAAGTACTTCGAATCCTGAAATCGACGGTAACTTGAGATCCAGCAGCACCAAGTCGGGAAAAGGATGGGTCGAGCGGTCCTGGAACCGCCCAACTCCTCGAAGATAAGCAAGGGCTCCGGGGCCGTCGTTCACAACCGATAGCGTACAATTCATCTGCGATCGAATGAGCGCGTGACGAAGCAGTTCAGCGACGTAGAATTCGTCTTCGACCGACAAAACGTGGAGTATTTCGCTCACATGGGGTAACTCGATGCGTTAAATGGCTATAGAATACAAAAATTTACGGTTCATGGGTATAGGTAAAATACCGGTATCTATAACCGAAAAATTCCCGGGGAAAATTCCCTATGTTCCATGTGATCTTTCGTGGCCAAAATCCGTCCCCATCGCTTTGGCTGAGGCTTGGCCGCTCTGCCCTTAATCGACGCTCGTGAAATTAATTTTTAGCAGTCTGACGGTTTTCAGCGCACTTTTTTAAATTCGTTTTGTTCAATGCCAACCCCTGTAATAGGCCCCACGAGTAGTTGTTGGCTTTCCACGAAATCGCTTCAGCGCGGACTTTTTCCGGTGTGATTTCGGTCAGCAACGGTGGTTTGAGAGATTTAGGTGGCAAAAATTGCGCACAGCTCAGCATCGAGTGGATTCCGACCTTCGCATGACAGTTCGTGCAATTGAGCATGTCTTTGCGCACGCCTTTGAAACCAGGAAGCTCCAAACGATCTATTCCGTGATCGCCAAACATCGTGAAGCCCGTCTCATCGCTTGCGACCGGTCGGAGACCGCCCGTCTTTCCTGCAAATAAATCTACTCGACTCAATCGAAACTCGCAGAACATCTGCTGGTCGTCGCCTGGATGCTCTTGATCGATGCTGGTGCACACGCGAAGTTGCACGTCTTCTGTGATTGACGTGGGAATCAACTGCCCGTTGTTGTCGATCGCAATCATCTGACGCACCAAAGCGAGTTGTGTTTCGGGAGGGAATTGAGGTGTTTTCGGATTCACCCAAGGTGGGCCATGCGATGTAAGTGCCGACCAGCGCATATCGTGCTCTTCGACCGAGCCACCCACGAGTTCCTCGAATCGTTTGCGATCGTGGACGAACGGTTCAGAAAACGTATTAAGTTGTTCCAGATATGACAGCGTTTCCTGCCGACCGCCGGGCAACCGGATGAAAACGAGGAAGGCCGATCGCCCGCCAAACGAACTGACGTGCACACTTGCAGTGGCATCAAGTGGTGGGGTTTGCACAGACACGCAAACCCAGGGACCTTTCGGATCGAAGAGATCGACCGGCAAAAACGGGGTAAGAGGTGCCTCTCTGGAGAACGTTGGCCTGGCGATATTCGCATGGATCGTGTCCTCGTAGTTGTCTTGCAGTGAAACAATTTCCTCCTTTGCGAGCGCCAAACGACGTAATGCGCCCGCTAAATGAACGCGTAGATTTTCAATTCTGGGAGAATCTCGATTAACGCTCCAACAGCACCAATCGAACGCGGCCCAAAGGTCGTGTTGTAGCACAAGTTTTTTGAGAGGATTATCGATTCTCTTCTCTGCGTGATCGGCTAAAAACGTATCGGAGTACCTCGCGCGATTCCGAAAGCTAAAAGCGCTACGCTAACGGACCACAGAGCTGGGATTCGGACATTCACAACTGTTTAAAATGAGTCGGATTCAAGATTCTAAGGCCGCGTTTCGTCGAAAAAAACTATGTCGCCCGAAAGTGCAAGGGAGCTCGGGTACAGAAAACACACGACCTTGTTTTGAGTTTTTATTCTCCGCCGATCTAAGAACATTGAAGCTGACCTTTGCTGGCTAGTCGATTTGTAGTTAAAATCTAATAACGCTATCAAGTGGTTATATAATTCTGTGAAGACGATTTATTAATTTTATTTTAATATAATTAGTTTTTGTAAGGTTTCATCCTATCCTAAAATTAGACGCCGTCTGCTATACAGATCGGAGCGCTTTTTGATAGACTGGCCGCGAATGGTATTGCGACGTATTATATTTGGCGGGGCACATTATCTTGTTTGTGCAGCGGCTCTGATAGGAGCGCTAGCGGGGAATACTTTGGCGACGGAGTCATTGACGCTGGTCGAAGCGCGGCGGTTGGCGCTCGAACGGAATGCGGACCTGCGCATTGCGCAAACTCAGGTCGACGCTGCGCTTGCGATGCTGCGTTCGGCGAAAGAATTTCCCAATCCTAACGTTGGGTTCTCGGTATCGAAAATTAATACGGATCACCGAACGAACCAGACTGCCTTGGGAAATCGGTTTTTTGACCGGAGTTACGATTCGATCGTTTTGTTGAGTCAGTTTTTTGAACTGGGGAAACGCGGGGTCCGGCAAACCGCAGCGCGAGAAGGTCTCAATTCCGCAGAGTCGTTGCGTGACGACGCGCGACGCCTTCTCATTCAGGCAATCACACAGGCATACATCGCGGTGCTCGCGGCTGACGAGCAGGTCAGGGTGTTGTTAAAATCCGCCGAGTCGCTGCGCAAGGAGGCGAGCATCGCCTCTGCCCGTCTTAAAGCGGGGGACATTTCGTCGTCAGATCAGGCGCAACTTGAGATTGCCGCGGCGCAGCTCGAGCTGAGCGCCGCTTCAGCCCAGGCTATGGCGCACACCGCCGTGGTGGTGGTGGAAACACTGCTGGCAGAACCAAATCCAAACGGAGAAACGAAACTGGTAGACAAGATAGATCAGCTGCCGAATTTCATTTCGTCAGGGAATGAAACGCCCGGTGAAGCGCGCCCCGATATTGTCGCAGCAGAAGCGACTGTGAAATCGGCGGAAGCCAATCTTAAACTGCAGAAGCGGGGAAATACCCCTGACCTGACCTTGGCGGTTCAGTGGGAGCATCAACCGCCCGACCAACCCAACACCGTAGGGTTTGGTCTCTCTTTTCCAATTCCGCTTTGGAACAGAAACCAAGGAAATATTCTCGCAGCAAAAGCGAACCGTGATCAGGCCCAGGTTCAGCTCAGCAAGATACAGGTGCAGGCATCCGCCGACGTTGCCTCGGCTCGCGTGGCATGCAAAGAGGCCAAAGAGCGAGCGGCTCGTTACCTGCATGAATTGCAACCGAAGTCGGCTGATATCGTGAAAAGTATTTCGTACGCCTATAGCAAAGGCGGGGCGTCGCTCGTGGACCTGCTGCAGGCCGAACGTAACGATAACGATATCCGTTTGGCCACAGCCCAGGCGCAGACAGACAACGCGTCGGCGGCCATCGGTCTGGCGACGGCCCTCAACCGTCTGGACGCGTTGATGCCCCGATAATTTCGATTTTAACGGGCTCTTATCTTATGAATAGCTACTCGAAAGAAAAAAATAGCTTCGGCTCTTCGCGCCGGTGGACTTTTCAAGTGATACAAACTGTGTGCTGCCTGGTCGTGGCTCTGTTTGTCGTGGGATGTGGCAGGGCCAAGGAGGAAAAGAAAACATCACGCATCCCGACGCCAAAAATTGATGGCGACCGGGTGGTCTTCCCTGCTGAGGCTCCTCAGAGAGCATCCATTGCCGTTCAAAGCGCTGAGCCCAGAAAACTGGCCATCACGCATGTGACCGGACGGCTCTACTGGAACGACGATGCGACCGTCCGCGTTTTCACGCCAGTCACCGGCCGGGTTTCGGCCATTCTCAGCGATTTGGACGCGGCGATTGCGGTGGGAACTTCGCTAGCCGAGATTGATTCACCGGATTATGGTCAAGCTTTAGCCGATGCGCGCACGGCGACGGCAAATTTGAAGGCGGCTGAAAAAACGTTTACGCGCACGAAAGATCTTCTCGATCACGGTTCGTCTGCACAAAAGGACGTGGACGCGGCTGAAGCCGCTTACGGAGCCGCACTTGCTGAGCGGGATCGCTCCTCTGCGCGACTCGCTCTTTACGGTGGAAGCGAAGATAGCGGGAATAAAAAATATATCCTGCGCTCGCCGTTGGGCGGTATTCTGGTGGAAAAGAACATCAACCCTGGACAGGAAGTTCGCGCGGATCAGATGCTGGCCAACGCGACGAACCTGTTCGCCCCGTTGTTTGTGATCAGCGATCCGTCGAGGCTCTGGCTGCAGTTGGATGTGGCAGAGTCGGATCTTCCGTCCCTGCAACCCGGGCTAAAGCTTCAAGTAAACTCCAAGGCATTTCCCGATAAAGTATTTGACGGTGTTATAAATAAAATTGGGCGTTCGCTCGATCCAAGTACACGGACGGTGAAGGTTCGCTGCGTTGTCGAAAATCCGGAGCGACTGTTGAAAGCGGAGATGTATGTCATGGTCGACGTAGTGCAGGACACCGCGAACATTGCCCAGGCGGGCGTGGAAATATCGGGGAAGGCAATCTTCATGAAAGATAATGAATACTATCTCTTCATCGAAAATTCCCCCGGCGAATACCGGAGACAGCGCGTGAAGATCGGTACGGAGAAGGACGGGAAAGTTCCGATCATGGAAGGCGTGGCCCCCGGACAAAAGGTCGTCACCGAAGGATGCCTGCTGTTGCAGGCACTGGTCGAACCGGCGGGTTAATCGCGCGATGCCCGACGGATATCTTCAATTTTAAAAGGCTCTATCACATGATTGGAAAACTGACGGCAATCGCTCTGCAAAACCGCCCGGTGGTGCTGGTTTTAACAGTCATATTCACGTTGGCTGGAATTAATGCGTATTTGCGATTGCCGGTTGAGGCGTATCCAGATGTCACGAACGTTTCGGTTCAAATCATCACGCTGTTTCCGGGCCACGCCGCCGAGGAAGTGGAACGTCTTATCACGATTCCTATCGAGAGCGTGATGAATGGCATTCCGAAACGTGTTTCGATGCGTTCGATTTCGTTGTTCGGTCTTTCACAAATTACGCTGGTTTTTGAGGATGATGCCACGAATGCGACGATTCGGACTCTCGCAAATCAACTGCTCGGGGGTGTCATCTTGCCACAGGGTGCACAAGCGAGTTTGCGGCGTGGTGGACATAAATCCATTCGGCGGGTTGACGAAACAATATCAAATGCTGGTCGATCCAGCGAAACTTAAGTCCTATAACCTGACATTGCAGCAGGTCTTCACCGCGCTATCGAACAGCAATACCAACGCCGGAGGTTCGTACGTTGAGCACGGTTCCGAGCTCTACGTAGTGCGCGGCTTGGGCTTTGTGCGAAATATCGCAGACATTGAAGCAGTGGCGGTCGACACGCGGACGGGCACGCCGATTCGCATCCGGGACATAGGGAAAGTCGTGATCGGAAACGCCATACGTCTCGGTCGAGTGGGGAGAACCGAAGAGGGTGGAAAAGACGAGGACGATGTGGCGGAAGGTATTGTCATGATGCGCCGAGGAGAAAATCCATTGGATGTCTGTCAGCGCGTAGAGAAGATGGCTGACCTAATCAACGAGCGTTATCTGCCTCCGGGAGTAAGGTTGGTGATGTACTATGATCGTACGGCCTTGGTGAACCGAACGCTCCATACCGTGCGGCACAACATGATCGAGGGCATCAGCCTGGTTCTCATCGTGCTTACGCTTTTTCTCGGGTTAGGCAACTACCGCTCTGCTCTTATCGTCGCATTGACCGTGCCTTTTGCGCTTTTGGGTGCTTTCTTGCTGCTGGATCTGCGCGGTATCCCGGCAAATTTGATTTCGATGGGCGCGATCGATTTCGGAATTATCGTCGATTCGGCGGTCGTGGTGATCGAAAATATTTTGCGACTCCTCGAGCAGAGAAAAGGAAAATTTCGTTCGCTCTTTGGACTTATCGTTGAGGCCGTCTCGCAGATGGGCCGGCCGATTTTGTTCTCTAAGGCGATTCTACTCACAGCATTCATTCCACTCTACACCTTGCAGCGCGTGGAAGGTCGCATCTTTCGACCCATGGCGCTCACACTTACGTTCGCGCTGATCGTCGGAACCATTTTCGCAATGGTTGTAGTTCCGGTGTTGGCGAGTCTGGCGCTGAAAGATGGCAAGATCGCGGAAGAAGAGTCGTGGATTGTTCGATGGCTCGTGCACCTTTACCGTCCAGCACTGGATTTTGCGTTGAGGTCTGGCAAGATTGTGTTTGCTGCAGCGATCCTGCTTCTCGCCGCCGGCGGGTTGACTTATTACTACGTCGGCACGGAGTTTCTGCCTAAGCTCGACGAAGGCGATTTATGGGTTCGGACGTTTGCGCCGCAATCGATTGCACCGTCGGAATCGGCCAAAATCAGCCAGCAAGTTCGCAAGCGCTTGGCGTCGTTTCCGGAGGTGCGCTACGTCGTGAGTCAAACCGGCCGTCCCGACGACGGCACCGATGTGAACGGATGGGATGTGACCGAGTATAGCGTTGGACTGAAACCGCGCGAGCAGTGGCAAACGGCCCACGACCGCGATGCGCTCTGCGATATCATGGGACAGAGTCTGAGCGAGATTCCGGGAATTCAAACGCAGTTTAGTCAGTACATCGAAGACAACGTCAACGAGGCGGTGTCAGGAGTGAAAAGCGAACTCGCGATCAAGGTATACGGTGACGATCCCGTAAAGCTGCAGTCTCTAGCGAATCAGATCGTGGATATTTTGAAGACTGTTCCGGGCGCGACGGATGTAGGAACGGATTTTCTCATGGGCCAGCCGCAGATTCAGATTGCAGTCAATCGCGAGGCGATTGCTCGTTACGGGTTGGCCGTAGCGGACGTCCAAGCGGTGATTTCAACGGCGATGGGTGGCCAGGCGGCTACTCAGGTGCTCGAAGGCGAACGCACATTCGATTTGGTGGTCAAACTCGCGCCTCGCTCGGTGGCCGATTTGGAGTCGATACGAAACATTCCGATCTACGGATCCAACGGTGAAAGGGTTACGCTGGGAACTCTGGCGAATGTCGATGTCCATCCCGGACTCGCGCGAATTGTGCGGGAAGAAAACGAGCGCCGGACTCACATCAAACTATCGGTGCGCGATCGCGATCTCGGTTCCATGGTGGCCGAAGCACAAAGCAAGGTGAACGCAGCAGTTCATCTTCCGACGGGTTATCGGCTACAGTGGACCGGGGCTTTTGAGAATCAGCAACGCGCAGCAAAACGGTTGGCGGTGGTCATGCCGGTAACAATTCTGGCGATCTTCTTCCTGCTTTTTATTACCTTCAATTCCACAAAGCTGGCTACATTGATTTTGCTCAATGTACCGTATGCCGCGGCGGGTGGTTTGATGGCTCTACCGATCGCAGGGATCAATCTGTCTGTCGCCGCGCTGGTGGGCTTCGTGGCGCTTTTTGGCGTTTCAATTCAAAACAGCGTGATCCTTGTCTCGCGCATTCGAGAGTTGAGACACGATCGAAGCATGGGGCTCGTCGAGGCGATCAGAGAGGGCGCGGCATCCCGTGTTCGCCCCATGGTGATGACCGCACTAATGGCGATGCTGGGCCTGCTGCCGGCGGCGCTCTCGACTGGAGTGGGGGCCGAAACGGCGAGACCGTTTGCCGTCGTTTCATCGTTGATGACCATCCTTTGGTCGTCGAATGGCTCGGTGCATTGGTGCAGCTGCAAAAGGATTTTATGGTGTGCGGACAGGCGCCGTCGGTCGAAAAGGCAAAAGAGGGCATTGTTGCGACGACTCCTGATCTCGTCATCGTAGACTTGTCGTTGGATGGGGATTCGGGACTTGAGCTGATGAAATTTTTTGCCGATCAGCCGCACGCTCCCCGTTTTCTGGTTCTTTCAATGTACAATGAGTTGGTCTATGCGGAGCGTGCTTTTCGTTCTGGAGCGCGAGCTTATGTAATGAAGGGCGAGACCACGACGCGGATCGTGACCGCGCTGCACGAAGTGGTGAACGGGCGACTCTTCTTTAGCGAAGCCGTAAAAGATCGAATCAATCGACTGTCTAGTTCGAAACGATCGGAACAAACCGGCTCGTTAATCGAAGCGCTGAGCGATCGGGAATTTCAAATTTTTCAACTTATTGGCTCTGGACGTGAGACCCGTCGGATCGCCGAACAATTGAAAATTAACGTGAAAACCGTCCAAACGTACTGCACAAGAATCAAAGAGAAATTGCACTTAGAAACATGGATGGATTTGACGACTGAGGCCATACTATGGAACGAGCGTCAGGGTCGTTTCTGATCGACTGCGGTCGGTCTGGATGCTGCTTCGGCATGATCGGGAATGAGGTAGGGGCCGTCTGTCCTTAACGGCCCTCATTGCGTATACGCAGCTCCAATAAAGGCGGCTTAGGACAGACCGCCTATACCTTCTTTAATACATCGAGCTTGCATGTGATGAGGTAGGGCGGCGCGTCCCTGCGACGACATTTTCTCGGACGGACGTGCAGTGCGCATTCTATGTCGTCGCAAAGACGGGGCTTAACCCAAATGGCGCTTCCTTTCTGTTCGGCGTGTTTCTTGGTCGAAGCTTGACAACTATATATGCACTAATATGCATATGTTCCATGATGCATGCAACGGTGTTTCAGGCTCTGGCCGACCCCACACGCCTTCGCATTGTAGAGGCGATTCGGGGCGGCGAACGCGCGGTCAACGATATCGTCGATAAAGTCGACATTCACCAGTCGGGCGTTTCGCGGCATCTCCACATCCTGCAGGAAGCGGGTTTCGTTCAGGTTCGACCTGACGGTCCGAAGCGTTACTACTCGCTTCGCGCCGAGCCTTTCCGTGAACTCGACATCTGGGTTACTCGGTATCGTATCCTCTGGGAAGCTCGTCTCGACAAGTTCGCTGAGGAGCTCGATCGAAAGCAGAAGGCTCGCGCAGGTTCACGGAAGGAGGCCTCATGACTAAGAAAGACAAAGGCACGCCTAGGCGGAGAATCACGATTGAGCGGACGTATAAGGCATCCATCGACGATGTGTGGGACATGTGGACGACGAAAGAAGGCATCGAATCGTGGTGGGGTCCTGACGGGTTCGCAGTGAAAGTCCAAAAAATCGATCTTCGTCCTGACGGCGAGTTACTTTACGATATGACCGCGATTGCGCCTGAGCAGGTCGAGTTTATGAAAAACGCAGGAATGCCTCTGACGACCAAGGCGCGTGTGATCTATACCGAGGTCATGGCGAAACAGCGTCTCGCTTACACCCATCTGGTCGACTTCATTCCGGGCGTTGAACCCTACGACGTCGCTACCGTTGTCGAGCTGCATGCGAACGCGCAGAGCGTGCGTATGGTTCTGACTTTCGATGCGATGCATGACCAACAACGGACGAAGATGGCGGTTATGGGCTGGGAGAGCCAGCTCGGCAGGCTCGCGAAACTGTTCGAAGACGGCGCGTCGCGTTGATCATAAAATTGTCGGTGAAGATGAGCGAGGAAACAGCAATTTGATAAATTTAAACCTTACTCTGAAAGCGATTTGAAATTCCTATGTCACAAAAAATTACACCGTTTCTTTGGTTTGACGGGCAGGCCGAACAGGCTGCGAAATTCTATACATCGATCTTCAAGAAGTCGAAGATCGTAAACGTCAGTCCCATGGCCGCGAAGTTCCGGCTGGAGGGGCAGGAGTTCATCGCCCTGAACGGCGGACCTCAATTCAAATTCACGCCGGCGATTTCGTTTTTCGTTTCGTGTAAGACGCAGAAGGAGGTCGATTATTACTGGAAAAAACTTTCTGCCGGCGGCGAAATCCAGCAGTGCGGCTGGTTGAAGGATAAGTTCGGCCTGTCGTGGCAGATCGTTCCATCGATCCTCGGCGACTTACTGGGGGATGACGACGAACGAAAGGCGAGTAGGGCGATGGAATCGATGCTCAAGATGAAGAAGCTCGACATCGCAAAGTTGAAAAAGGCGCACGCCGCTAAACCTTAATTTGTGACCGGGTGAAAGCCTTTGAACCGCAGAAGCATGCCCGCGCCTGCGCGCGAGATACAAGATCTAAAAAGAGAGATTTAAGATCGGACGTTGACCGTAGAACCCCCTGAGATACTGAGGTCGGCGGTCACAGGTCGGACGGACAAAATGTCAGGTCATTGATATTTCTCCCTTCACTCCTGTAAAAATCGACTTTAGGTCCCAAGATCAAAAACCGTTGAACAGAAGGTAAGAGAGTAAAGAGAGGTGCGTTAGGCAATTCGGATTGATTCGGAGTTTCCCGGCGTATTTTCAATAGAGCTGTGCCCGAAGCTCTGGCCATCCTTTTTATTTTTTCGGTTGCGGCCCTCGTTTATCTCATTGCGCACGCATGCATGCCGGCGACGAACCGCGAAGAGGAAAAGGAACGCCTGCAACAGCGGCATCGCTGGCTACAAGAGCGTCTGCAAAGCGCGGAGAGCGAAAACTGGGACACCGAAATGCGGACTAACTTGGCCCAACAGGTGGCCGACACCCAGCGTCGCCTGGATCAATTATCCTGAAACAAAACAGCTACAGGGCATGAGGGGCATGTTCATCCCCGTTCTATGCGCGACACTTCGCCAACGAGAAACGTGTACGAGAAAACGCCGAGGAGCGTTACGCCAGCGATCAAGAACAATGCCGGACGGAAATCGTCGCCCTGAGCGAGGTAACCTATCGCGAGCGGGCGCCGCGTTACTTCGGACGTTTCGACCCTCGTTTGTCCTTCGACCTTCGACGAGCTCCCGGGGACAGTGGCCTTGGAAGAACGAGGAAATAATGCGAGATTTGGGTCAGCGTGGATTAGGCATCTTGTAATGCTATAGCTTCAAAAATGATGAAAATGATAAGTTTTAGCATCACGTACTGAGAGCTAGCGCTGGCTCTCAGGGAACTCCGTTAGCTCAATTCTCATCGAGCTCTTTCGATCAATCACGGGCTCACCGGCACAGGCTCTACTACAGCGCCGACCCGAAAAGACCGAAAAGCGAAGACCAGTGCGACCAACAGAAGGAGGGAGGCTTCGAAGAAGGCGATGCCGGGCATGTACAGTCGACTTCCGGGGGTAATGCACGCACCGAAGCTCCAGGCGGAGATCGGCGGGGCAATAATGTTCGCTAGGCTCACCATCCCGGAGAGGGAACCTTGCACTGCTCCTTGTTCATTGGCGGGCACGTTACGCGTGATCAGCGCCTGGGCGGCGGGTCCCGTGATGCCGCCGAACGCTCCAATCGGAATCAGGACATAAATCATCCAGCCTTCCGTGGCCAATCCATAGCAGGCCATGATAACCGCGGTGAAAATCAGGCCGAGGATCAAACCGCTTTTCTCGCCTAGTTTACCGAGGATCGGGCGGACCAATCGGCCTTGTACGACCGCGGCCATGATGCCCACGAGCGCGAGCGAAAAGCCCACTTGCTGCGTCGTCCAATTATAACGGTATCCGGTGTAGAGCACCCAAATGCTCTGCAGCATCGTCGAACTAAACATGTAAATAAAATACATCCCTGCCAGATCCAGGACGCCGTGGATCCGACGCAGGACGCCGAATGCGCCGATCGGGTTAGCCCTTTTCCATTCGAAAGCACGGCGCTTCTCCGGTGGCAACGACTCCGGAAGAACCAAGGCACCGTAGAGCCAATTGACCCCGACGCAGCCGGCCGCGACGACAAACGGCATCTGCAAGCTGATGCGTCCCGCGATACCACCGATTGCCGGACCAATGACAAAACCAACCCCAAACGCCGCCCCCATCAAACCGAATGCCTGTGCTCGTTTATTCGGTGGAGTGACGTCTGCAACGTAAGCATTGCACGTGGCCAATGCGCCCGCCGTCATGCCAGAAATGATACGCGCGACAAATAACCAGCCGAGATTCGGCGCCAGACCCATAATCACGTAGTCGATGGCCGAACCCGCCAGCGCGATTAGGATTACTTTGCGGCGTCCAAACTGGTCGGACAAGGCTCCGAGAATAGGAGAGACTATGAATTGCATTAGCGCAAAGACTCCCACCAACAATCCATAGGAGTGAGAACCTTGAGCCACATTGCCGCCTTCGAATTTCGTGATAAGGCCCGGCAGTACCGGAATGATAATTCCAAAACCCAACACCAGCAGAACCAGTGTGACGAAGATAAAACCGACCGCGGGGTCGCGTGAACCATTACGACTCATTTGGTAATTCTCCAGTACAGCCGATCTTCAGGCGACAAGATTATGGTCGATCGTCACGGGCTTGCCATCGCGTTCGTCGCCGCCTAGGGACCTGCTCGTGAAACCCATCATCGCCGCATGTTTCTGTTTGATCCCCATCCTTATCTCGCCTGTTTGCGCGCAACCGCGCCCGGCCGCAACACCGGCGACGCAGGATGAAAGCGCGAACGATCCGATCAAGGTCATGGTGGCTCGCCTCGACCTTGAAAGCTACAAGGCGACGATCAAAAGCCTGACGCAATTCGGCGACCGTCGGCAGGGCACCGACCGCAACCGCGCGGCGACCGATTGGATCGAAGCGCAGTTGAAAGGCTACGGCTACACCAACACGGCGCGCATCAAGTATGATTATTTTCCAACCGATCCCCGGCTGCCGAGCGGTCCGCAGGCTACACGTGCACCGGGATCGGCCCAGGGTGGGGGCCGCATGCGCGGTACCAAAACGCCTGTCGGTGTGAATATGAATCCTCTCGCGCAGCCCGACGAAAAATTGCGCGCTCTCAACTCGCAGCCAAGCGACATCGGCCCGCGCGAGGAAGTTTACTGCACCAAAATCGGCGCAACGCATCCCGAGGAAATGTACATTGTCAGCGCGCATATGGACGGCCACGGCTGGGGCGAGGCGGCGAACGACGACGCTTCCGGTACGGCGCTCGTGATGGAGCTGGCGCGGATTTTTATGTCGCCCGATGTGAAGACTGATCGGTCAATTCGCTTCGTACTTTGGAATAACGAGGAGACCGGACTTAATGGCGCCCGCGCCTACGTGGCGCAACGAGCGTCGCTTCAAGGCAAGGAAGAGCCGGCAGGTTCCGGTCAGTATCCCGAGCCCAAGTGGCTGGGCATGATTCAACATGACATGATGCTCTTCGATCACGGTATGCCGCGGGCGGACGGAACCGTGTCAAGGGAGCAGCGGCCCGAGGCCGATGTGAACATCGAGTTTCAGTCGACCGCAAAATTCGCGGCGGAAGCGCAAAAGCTCGCGTGGGTGTTAGTTGCGGCCAACGAAGCCTATGCGACCGACTATCCGGCGGCAGTCGGTCCGCACATGACTAACACGGACAGCACTCCCTTCATGGATATTGTCCCCGCGATCAGCCTACGCGAAAATGAACGCGGCCGCGAAATCGGCGCAGGCTGGGATCCACATTGGCACCAACCGACGGACGTCTTCGTGACGTTCAATGACAAAGATTTCCGCCTCGGTCTCAATGCAGCGCAAACCACCCTCGGCGCGGTCGCGCGCCTGACGGGCGCCGCGTTGACCAAATAGCCCCGCGAGGTACGGAGGCAGGTATGCTATAAATCTTGTTTAATTTCCGCAAGAGATGCATCGCGTACGTTTGATTGCGCTTCTGGTGAAAGCGGTGTCCGAAGAATTCGAGGTGAAAAAAAACTTCGCGAACTGGCGAGCCGACCGCTCATCCCGGATCCTCGCCGTCCTTGCGCACATGCTTGGCGCTCTACAGCTTCAGAGTAGTCTCTGGGAATGGAGCTGACGTCGGACCAGGAACTCAAAGGCGATCAGGGAAAATCGAATACCGGCTCAGCCGAGCGCAAAGCCGGTTGGATTCTTTTCGGAATCGCTGCAACTGAAGGCGTGTGGGTTGCGATGAATTGGATGCGAAACGGACTCGGTTTCATCCGGTACCTTGGATTCGCGCCAGGTCGTTATGGGTCCGCGTGGGGATGGCTGGCGGCGATCGTTGTGACGGCGCTGTTCGTTTGCCAGAGCGTGCGATTGCCCTCCGTGCGGCAAAACCTGTTTCGTCTTTCAGGGCTAAAGATGCTTGGACTCGCTGTGGCGGTGGTGGCGGGGATCTTGGAGGAAGTCATGTTTCGGAAATGGGTTATGGATTACGCACTTGAACACGGCCACGGCCCGCTGGTTCAGATCGCCGCTTCGGCAATTACCTTCGGTTTATTGCACGGCGTTTGGGGATTGATGGGCCGCAGCCTACGCGCGGCAGTGGGCGCAACGATTATAACTGGCGTTCTGGGTGCCGCGCTGGCGGTCGTTTACCTCACGAGCGGGCGAAGCCTCGCTCCGTGTGTTGCGGCCCATTTTTTAATCAACGCGCTTATCGAGCCGGGACTGGTCCTAGCGGCAACGCGCGGCGAAATGGCGGCAAATCGCAAAAGCGTGAAATGAAGAAGAAGCTGGGTTGCGCTGGTTTCGTACACCGTAGAATCTCGCAAGCGAATGTTTGCAGAAATATTTAGCTGTGACATTAGTGCACGCGGCGACAATATCCGATTCGCCGAAATAAAATGACGAGTACGACCCAAACCAAGCGGACCACCTACCAGTTGCCATGGCTCCAAACTGTCCGGCTGAGCCGTGCTGTAGGGCTCATATTAGTCGTGAGCGCGGCCGCATTCGCATTCCTATGCTGGATAATTTACCTGAAGCATCCGATGGGAAGCGAGTCGGGCGTGATTAAGATATTACCCGCGATGAACGCCGGCTTCAACGCACTGAGCACTCTTTTTCTCATTGCTGGTTTTGCGCAAATTCGAAAACGGAACTTTGTGCGTCATATGCAGCTTATGTTTGCTGCCTTCGTGAGCTCCACCTTGTTCCTCGTCTGTTATATCATTTATCATAACGTCCATGGTGACACTCACTTTATCGCGACGGGCGCGGTGCGTCCGCTGTATTTTTTCATTCTCACCAGCCACATTACGCTATCGGCAGTCGCATTGCCTCTGATTTTGACGAGCTTCTACCTCGCTCTGTCCGGAAAACTGACTCTTCATCCGCGTGTCTCGCGCTTCACCTTTCCAATTTGGCTATATGTATCCGTGACAGGTGTGCTCGTGTTCGTCTTGCTGAAGTTCTTCAACAGCTGAGACGCGGAGATCGGTTCGTTGTCATTTCATCGGGTGGGAATCAAGGTGGGGACGAATATTCAAATTTCAAATGTTTCCAGATCGGCGTAAGCTGCTTACTGGAAAGTCCAGAAGGTCCAAATTTTTTCCGTGATGACGCGCCCAGCGATCGCGCCCCACCTTCGAGCGGAACGCGTTGCGCGTAGCTTTAAAAATCCGTAAGCATGAAGACCTATGACCGAGGACAAATTTCGCAGTCTTGCCCTGGAGTTTCCCAGAGCCGTGGAGTCAGCGCATATGAACCATCCCGATTTTCGGGTTGCGGGGAAGATTTTCGCTTCGCTGGGCTCACCTGATGAACGTTGGGGGATGGTTGAGCTCACGCTTGAGCAACAGCGGTCGTTTATTGAAAAAGCGCCGAAGGTCTTTCACCCGTGCAGTGGCGCTTGGGGACTGGGCGGCGCGACCAATGTCAAGCTAACGTCGGCGACGGTGAGTGCGCTGCGCGAGGCACTTGACTTCGCGTGGGGAAATGTCGTCGCAAAGACGAAAAAGAGAAGAGGCTAGTCGCGACCGCGGAGGCAGCGCTGGCCGGTGTGACTCGAGGCCCTGTCTAGGCGCGGATTGAACGGATCATGGCCAGGAGCCGATGCGTATTTTCCGGGGCGATCCGATCGGTGATGATCGTGCGTGGATAGTTCGGCTCGATGTCGAGCCGCAGGCCGTCTTCGACGCCTGGTCGAACAAAATCCTCGATGAAATCCATACCGCCGCGCGGCCGAATCCAACGGTAATACGGGTCCGGATCGTCAGATTCGATAACGATATCAAGCCTTAGGAAAACCTTGGCATAGAGCGTCAGGTCGCGAAAAGAGGCAAACCACGTGGGTGGATTTACCAGCTGGTCTCGAATGATGAGGGTCATCGAGGAATCTCCTATAGCATATGACCTACCAATTTTTGGTTAAATGGATTTTGGCGTTGCGAGAGAAAGGGCGCTGTCCGGAAACTAAGTGTTCAATCGGCACATTTTCTTATGAGTTCATCACGTAAACCCGTTCTCTTGGTCATTCGCGATGGTTGGGGCAAGAATCCCCACCCGGAGCAAAATAGCTTCAATGCCGTCTACCTGGCGAAGAAGCCATGTGATGATCGATTGCACGCGCAATATCCTTCGACCGCGATTGCGGCGTCTGGATCCGATGTTGGTTTGCCGGATGGCGTCATGGGTAACAGCGAAGTCGGGCACGAAAACATTGGCGCAGGCCGAATCGTCGACCAGGAACTCGTTCGCATCAACAAGCTCTTTTCCGAAAAGCGTCTCGCCGCCAATCCGATCTGGCAAGCGGTCATGAAACGTGTAAACGCGGGCGGTCGCCTTCACTTGATGGGTATTGTGTCGGACGCAGGCGTGCACGGCATGCTCGAGCACCTCTACGGTTTGCTCAAACAGGCTAAGGCGGATGGAGTGAAGGAAATCTTCATTCACGCTTTCACTGACGGGCGTGACACGTCGCCTCACAGCGGTCTCGGCTATATTCGTCAGGTGGAAGCACAATGCAAAGCGATCGGCATCGGGAAAATTGCGTCGGTTTGCGGACGGTTTTGGAGCATGGATCGCGACAACCGCTGGGAGCGGGTGAGCAAGGCCTATTATATGCTCACCGGCCAAAAGGCTGAAGCTACGGCGCCGAGCGCGGAAGCAGCAGTGCAGGCTTACTATGACAAGCCGCTCAGCGAGACGCAAAAGGGCGACGAGTTTGTGCCTGCGACGTGGGTCGTTGGCCCTGACCACAAGCCGGTCGCCACGATCGGCAACGGCGATTCCGTAGTATTCTACAATTACCGTGGCGACCGCCCACGCGAAATCACGAAGGCTTTCGTCATCGATGGTTTCAAGGAGTTCGACCGGGGGCAAAAGCTCGATTTGTACTATGCCACAATGACGGAGTACGAATCGGGTCTGCCGGTGAATGTGATTTTACCGAAGCCCAAGAAGTTGAAGAACATTTTGGGACAAGTGGTCAGCGAAGCGGGCATTGCGCAGTTCCGGTGTGCGGAGACGGAAAAAAATCCGCACGTCACTTTCTTTTTTAATAACTACCGCAAGGATCCATTTCCGCTCGAAGAGCACGCTGGCACGCCGAGCCCCAAGGTCCCGACCTACGACATGCAACCGGAGATGTCCGCTGCTGAAGTAACGCGTTTGGCCAAGGAAGCGATCCTCTCCGGCAAGTACGGATTGCTCGTCGTGAATTTCGCGAATCCCGACATGGTCGGCCACACGGGTTCGTTAGAAGCAACGGTCAAGGCGGTGGAAGCTACTGATCAAGGCGTGGACGAACTCCTGGACGCGCTCGAGAAAGTGGGTGGCCGTGCCGTCATCACGGCAGACCACGGCAACTGCGAACAGATGTGGGACCCGATCAGCAAAGGGCCGCACACGTCCCATACCCTGAATTTGGTCGAGGTATTTGTGTTCGGGGAGGGCTTCGCCGCCGGAAAGACGAAGATGCGTTCGACCGGCCGTCTGGCCGACTTGGCGCCGACTGTCCTCCACCTGATGGGCTTGCCCAAGCCAGCGGAAATGACCGGCGAAAGTTTGATCGTGGGTTCTTGATCTACGACGGCACCGTTCGCATATGCAAAACCACTGTGAATTTTCCTCCTGTCGCCGTTACCGATATGTGCTGATCCATCGCTGGGATGAGCTTTTCGACGGAGGGAAGTTGATCATGTGGATCGGGCTGAATCCGTCGACAGCGGACGAACAGCAATTGGATCCAACGTTGCGACGCATCGCGCGGTTTTCCCGGGACTGGGGCTATGATGGTTTTGTAATGGGAAATATTTTCGGGTATCGCGCGACACTTCCGGCCGATATGAGGACGCAGGAAGATCCCAACGGTCCGGACAATGATCGTTGGCTTTTGGAGATGGCGGGTCGTTGCGAGAAAGTGGTGGCAGCGTGGGGTGCGCATGGCGCTTACCGCGACCGCGGCAGCGACGTCGCGCGTTTGCTGGGCAAAGTTCCGCTTTATTGCGTGAATCAGACCAAGGAAGGACACCCGATCCATCCGTTATACCAACCGGCGGATCGGACGTTGATAAGATGGCAGCCGAAGCCTCCGGAAGATTTAGGACGTGTAAAAACGAATGGAATTCCGCCTCTTAACAAGCAGCGTGAGCGTGTCGTGGTGAAGTCTGTCAAAATAACCCGGACGGTCGGTTGACATGGCTGGGGTTGCAGTTGTGGGGATTTTCGATCCACTCGTTTTGACATGAATCCTTTGATGAACGTCTGCCGTTGGTTGTTTTCGTATGCTGGTTACCCGGCGACGAAGGTGGAGGTCCATGCTTTGACGCTTCTGTGCATCGCTTCAATTGCGCGGGCGGAAGAACTCAGCGAAGAGCGCGGTCGAATTCCGATGTCGCGTGATCCTGCGCAGACCTCCGCTCTTCGGGCTCACGCCCTCCGGCGCGCTCAAGTTCATTACAAGTGCGATAACAGCGCCAAAGTTTGAGGCGGAGTGCCTTTGCTCGTGATGCGTGTCGCATGACGGGTGGCAAGCATGCAGGGAAGGCCTGATGCGGTTATTGTTTAGTGTGCTTCAGGTATTTCTGCCGGTTGATCTGGAACCTTATCTAAGGTCCGTGAAACATTTTATGGCCTATGTTTATGCTATTATTTTTTCAGATCCGACCTGCTGAAGAGTGTAAGGACCTCTATGATAGATATTTATTTAAACTACACGAAGGACATAAACTTAAGTGTTAATACTTGAGATTCTTCGATAGGGCTTACACATTGCACTTTCCATGATTTCAGATTCAGAAGCTCCGAAACCGCTCGCCGCCAATGAAGGCATCAAGTCCTCCAGCCGTCTTTTGCGCGGCACGATCGCTCAGGATATCCGCGATACGTCGACGGGCGCCATCACTGAAGATAACGGCCAGCTGACGAAGTTTCATGGGCTTTATCTTCAGGACGACCGCGACCAGCGCATCGCTCTCAAGAAGGCTGGCAAGGAAAAGGCATTTTCATTCATGCTCCGGGTTCGGTTGCCGGGCGGTCAGTGCACGCCGCAACAATATATCATGTTGGACAAACTCGCGGATGAGCGGGCCAATGGCACGCTGCGTCTCACGACCCGGCAGACGTTCCAATTTCACGGTATTCTCAAAGGAAACCTTCGTCCGCTCGTGCAGGGTATGAATCAGGTATTGCTCGATTCGATTGCGGCTTGCGGTGACGTAAACCGCAACGTGATGGCCCCGACCAATCCTGAGCGTTCGCCGGTGCATCAACAGATTTATCAGTTGGCCAAAGGCTTTTCGGAGTTCGCTCTGCCCAAGACGCGTGCTTACCACGAAATCTGGATCGGTGACGACCTGGTTGGGGGTGGCGAGCCCAAGCAGGAAGAAACAGAGACAATGTATGGAGCGACGTATCTTCCGCGAAAATTTAAGACTGGTTTCGCGGTTCCGCCCAATAACGAAGTGGATCTCTTTTCGCAGGACTTGGGTTTTATCGCGATCGTGGAAAATGATCAGCTGGTCGGATTCAACGTCACGGTAGGCGGCGGTCTTGGCATGAGCCACGGCAATGCGGACACCTTCCCGCGTCTGGCCGATGTGATTGGCTTTATCCCTCCTGATCAGGTGAATGCGGTGGGCTACGCGGTGATTACGGCGCAGCGCGACTACGGTGATCGTACCAATCGCAAACATGCTCGTTTGAAGTATACGATCGAGGACCGCGGCATCGAATGGTTTAAGAACGAGGTCGAGAGTCGTCTTGGATTCCGTTTCGCTCCCGCGCGTTCGTTCGAATTCACGCGCATTGCTGACGACTATGGCTGGCATCGCTGCGCCGATGGGACTTGGTTCCACACGCTGTTCATTCTGAGCGGTCGCATCAAGGACACGCCAACGTGGAAAATGAAGACGGCACTTCGAGAAATCGCGCGTATTCACGAGGGAGATTTCCGTCTCACACCTTCGCAAAATATTTCCATCTCCGGCATCAGCGACACGAAGAAACCGGAAATCGAAGCGATCCTTGAACGGTACGGCTTGGGTGCGACATTCAAGCAAAGTGGGTTGCGTCTCAACGCGCTGTCCTGTGTGGCTCTTCCGACGTGTGGTTTGGCGCTTGCCGAGAGCGAACGCGCGTTGCCGGTGCTCCTGGAAAAACTTGAAACGGTGATTGAGGAGTCCGGATTGCGCGACGATGCGATCAGCATCCGCATGACGGGGTGCCCGAATGGTTGTGCGCGGCCGTACTTGGCCGAGATCGGTTTTGTCGGTCGCGCCCCAGGCAAATACGCTCTTTACCTCGGTGCAAAGTACGAGGGCACGCGTTTAAATACACTTTTTGCGCCGAGCGTGACGATCGATGAGGCCGTTGCGAAGTTGACGCCGATGATTCGCCGCTATGCAAGCGAACGCCTCGACGGTGAGCGCTTCGGTGATTTTTGCATGCGGACAGTTTTGGCGGAGCAACCAGCAACACCGACCACCGCTTAATCGGATCGGTCGCTCCATTCCGTTTTGTACGTGATACGTCCGTTCGCGGATGTCCGGCGGGCAGTTTCGTTTGCCAGAATTTGATGCTTGGCTATTTGTAATGATTGGCGTCGTCTCGACGCAGCCCCATGCAAACGCATGCGCTTGTCCTCTCGCTGCAGCTTTCGCAGACCCGTCGAGACGGGTTCGAGAAAAGCCCGTCGACTCGAGAGCAGTTGCACCTAGTGTGATTTTTTATGCGCGGAGAACGCAAAATCGTTACGGCCACTCCGGAAAATAGCGAAACTCCGTTGGAGAGCGTCGCGAGTTGGGTCACTCCAAATCGGCTTTTTTTTGTGCGGAATCACTTCAACGTACCCGATATCGACAGCGCCACATGGGAGCTTGTACTCGATGGTTTGGTCGACCGTTCACTGCGGTGGAGTTTGGCAGAACTGGCGGCGATGCCACAACATTCGGTGTTCGCTACCGTGGAGTGTGCAGGTAATGGACGCTCCTTTTTAGGCGGAAAATATTCCGGTGTGCAATGGGGCGCGGGTGCGATTGGCCATGCCGAGTGGACCGGCGTGCGTGTATTGGATTTGTTGGAACGCGCCGGGCTCAAGCTTGGTGCGTTGGAGGTGATATTCGAGGGGGCGGACCGAGGCGAAGAGCATGGCCATCCGGAGCCAATGAATTTTTCTCGCAGTTTGCCACTGGGCAAGGCGCTCGATCCGGACACGCTGATTGCGCTGTGCATGAACGGCGAATGGCTCGAGGCCAATCACGGCGCTCCCGCCCGTCTCTTTGTTCCCGGATGGTATGGTGTGGCGTCGGTGAAATGGCTCACGCGCATGACGGTCATTGATACTGTTTATCAAGGCTACTTTCAGACTGTGAAGTACACCGTGGATCGCTTAACTCCGAGCGGGACGGAGCGCGTACCGTTGGGTGCGGGCTCAGTGAAGAGCGAAATTGTCAGTCCACGCCCGGACGACATCTTGGGTCTTGGTACAAATCGAGTAGCCGGTATTGCATGGGCGGGTGAACAACGTATCGCACGGGTGGACCTCAGCACGGATGGTGGATGCACGTGGGTCGGGACGAAGCTAACAGGTCTGCAACAACCTTACTCGTGGTGCCATTGGGAATATTTATGGCCGGCGGCAACACCGGGTTCGTATCGCCTGTGTTCGCGCGCGTATACAACATCGGGCGAAGCGCAGCCTTTCGATTATGACGCGAAAAATTTGGGCTACGCGATCAACTTTATGCTCCCGCGCAAAGTGCAAGTGAGCGCGGCGAGCGAGGCGCGGGCAACCTACGCCGATGCGAGCCGTTGGCTTTACGATATGGATTTGTTCGCAGAGGAAAATACACGACGGCCATTAGACGTGGAATTAGCCTTTACGGCTGGCGATGGCATTTAGGGGGGCTTTGAAATAACCAAGCCCAGTGAGAGAGATAAAAGTGCCGTTTTCCGTCGCCGAGGGTAGGGGCCGGCCCGTCTGCGGCCTGCGAAGCTTTGGCAAAGCAGGCCGGGCGCGCCGTCACACGGAACGTAGTGAGCGATGGGCGCAATATGCTTACATGAACTCTTAGTTCTTCATCGTTATAACCCCGACGGCGGGCCCAGCGGAGACTGTCTCAAAACTCAGCAAAACGAAGATTCGATGCTTTTTGGGGGATGTCGCGGTTATGGATCGTAGCGAGAAAATCGTTTCTAGGCGTGTTTTTGAGAGGATGTTTTTTCGCCTCCGAGTTTTGAGACAGTCTCAGAGGTCCGGCCCCACCCTTGGAAGAGTCGTTCGCTTTGTGCCATTGCGCGGGCTTTTCAGCGCCTTGGAGAGCAGTGCCACTGCGCCGGCATTTATTTCAAAACACACCCTTGGGTTTTCTCAGAGCAGATGTTCCGTAGACATTTCGGTACAGCGCGTGCTAACTTTGGGGCCTCCTTCAATCATGAAGTTTCTTTGTGTTTTCCTAGTCTGTGTTTTCAATTTGAGCCTCGCACTTGACGCGCGAGGTCAATCCGCTTCGAGCGCTCGACGTAAAGTGATCATCGATCAGGACGCCTTCGGACCCGCAGGTAGCAACTTACAGGCAATTCTACTCGCGATTCAGTCGCCTGACGTCGAGGTACTGGGCATCACGATCACGAGTGGCGACGGATGGTGCGAAGAAAACACGGCGCACACGTTGCGGATGCTGGAGATCATCGGACGGCCCGACATTCCGGTGTCTCGTCGATCAAGCGTGCTCCTTATCATGACGCGAGTGTGGTCCCGCCAATGCTCGAAGGCGAACCGACGATCAAAGAAATGACTGAATCAGCGACGAATTTTATGATCCGCTCAGTCCGAGCATTTCCGCATCAGGTATCGATTCTTGCGCTAGGTCCGCTGACGAACATCGCGCTGGCTGCAAAGTTGGACGGAGATTTTCCATTGCTGACGAAAGAACTGGTGGTGATGGGCGGAAGCTTCGATCCGCGTCCAGTCGCAACTGAATTCGCCAATGAATATGCACATAACCCGCGCTTGGAATTTAATTTCCGCTGGGATCCAGAAGCTGCGAGAATCGTGCTACATGCGCCTTGGTCGAAGATCGTGCAAGTTCCGGTCGATCCCACCACTAAAACGCAATTCACGCTGGCACATTTAAAAGAGATCGCCACCGGCAAAACGCCGCTGACTCAATATATCGAGAAATACGCGGAGGTGGGTTATCCAATGTGGGACGAACTGGCGGTTGGTGTGTGGCTGAATCCTGCGTTGGTGACGAAGAGCGCAGAAGCCCGAGTTGACGTCGATACGAGTTTCACCGCGGGATATGGCAACACGTTGAGTTGGGCCATCAATGCGGGGCCTGGACTCGGTGAAAGGCCCGTCAGTATTGTGTACGATATCGACGCGGCGAAATTTGAAGCTCTCTTTGTCGAGTTAATGAAAAAGCCGACGCCGAAGGCTCCGTCGTCCTGATCACTGCAACAAGAAAAATCCTTGCGCTCTGAAGGTCTGAGCGATTGCCTAACCTTTCGTTTTTGGAGAGGTGGCTGAGTGGTCTAAAGCAGCGCTTTGCTAAAGCGCCGTAGGTGTAAAAGCCTACCGAGGGTTCGAATCCCTCCCTCTCCGCCAAGTCTCGTTCCGGTTCGGCTTCGGATGTGCGATTATACACAGGACGCCGAGGTAAGCGGAGGCGACTGAGAGATTTTTTAGAGGATTAAGGACTGCCTTCCGTGTGCGCGTTTCCAAACCGGTAGGAGAAACGAATAGTCTATGGCACGAGACCCTGTTTGATGCCGAGCTCCGTCAACAGCGGCTTGAGCGAGGCCTCATACTTATGCCAGCGACCGATTGAAGAACGATAGATGGGCTGGCGGACTTGGGTCGCGCTGGCGGTATGTACTGTGCGGCTTGTTTTGTGAAAGGCCGCACAAGCGTAGGTCGCCCGTGAAGAGTTTGGAGAAACAGGACACGCAGGTGTCAACGGGATCACGGCTGACATGGATGATACGGGCGTTGGGCAGAGCCAGGTGGATCAGGCCAGCAAACCGAAAATTTGATGGCATCTTGTCAACGAATCGATCGGCATGCGGCCTTACACTCCGGACAGATTCAAGATAGCGTGTGCCAAGTGTGAGAAACCGAGCGTCGTCGGAAGCCTTGGTAACCTGCAGAAAAGTGCCGAAAATTCCAGATAAGCAGCCTAATTCGGTGAGAGCATCATTGAACTCGGTGAGTTCTCCGGCGCCCAACACTTGAGGATGACTTGCGAGGATTTGCTCAATCAAGGTTGTTCCGGATCGGGGCATTCCAATAACAAAGATCGGTTGCGAGGAAGGATTTCCGTCTGGCTGACGTTGGAAACGCTCGGCTGTAAATACGTTCGCGAAGCGTTCGAGGATTCCGAGCGTCTCGCCCTCGTCGTAACTAATCTGTCTGCGTTTTAGGTCGTTGCCTTGAACAAAATGCTCGAACGAGCGCGCGGACTGTCCGAGATCCTCGAACGCCTTGCCGAGGGCAAAATGCAGGTCGACGAGTTCAATTTCTTTGAAAGATCCGTCTTCATTACGCACAAGAGATTCCATCGCGGCGATGTATTTGTCCCCCGCAGTAAAGCGTCTTACGTTGGACAAATTGCGATAATAAACGGTCTTCCGTGGTGAAAGGCTGATCGCGCGTTCAAGAGCCCGTTCGCTTTCGTTCAAGCGGCCGATTTCCATCAGAACATTGCCCAAGTTGTTGTGAGCTTCAGCGTAATCGTTTTTGAGAGCGATGGCCTTTCCTAATTTTTCGACCGCCTCATCTGATCTATGCAACTCCTGTAATACGGTGCCGAGGTTGTTAAGTGCTTCGGCAAAGTTAGGCGTAAGCTCGAGCGCTTTCTCTAGGTGCATTTCAGAATCTTTTAGTCTTCTGAGGGCGTGCAACGTCGTGCCTAGATTGTGATGAACCTTGGCTAGGTTCGGACTGATCTGCAGTGCTCGCTCGAAATGAACGACCGCTTCGGAATATCGTTCAAGAGAATGGAGAACGGTGCCGAGGTTAAAGTGGGCATCGAGATGATCAGGCTGCACTTGAAGAGCCTTTTCAAAACAGAGGATGGCTTCAGCTGATTTATGAAGCGTCGCTAATGAAATTCCGAGATTGTTCGCCGCGTCGGCGAAGTCCGGCTGCATTTTTAGGGCTCGTCCGTATTCAACGATGGCTTCCTGGTGCCGGTTGAGTTCTTCCAACGCGACTCCGAGATTGTTGCGCACGACCGAGTTGTCGGAACCAAGTGCCAGCGCCTTTTTGTAATGTGAGATCGCTTGCTCGAAACGTCGTTGGAGGGCAAGGACCTTGCCAAGACTGGCATGGGGCTCAGCCGCTTCAGTGTTTAACTTGATGGCTTTACGCAGGAAAGCGGCGGCCTTGGCGAACTCGCCGTCATGTGCGCAAATTAATCCCAGATTGTACGTCGCAACAAAATGCTTTCGATCTATTTTTAATACACCCAGGTAGAGCGGTCTTGCTTTTTTTAGATCCCCTCGCTGCTGGTGTGCGATTGCTTCATCGAGCTGATATAGTAAATTTGCTTTCCCTCGAGAAGAGGAGAGAGGGCCGGTTATTGGACTAAGATAGCTGGAAGGTTTTGTGTCCGCCACGTCGATAAGTATAGAACTTATGGACATGACGGAGATTGGTGCCTTAAGTTTCAGTATCTCCTATATCACAAGATACGTACGCCTGTCGGGCGCGGCCCGACAGCTCTTTTAAATTTCGGAAACCTAAACCTTCCAATGTGTTTAGCTCCGCTCGAGCGCGTACGACAAACCTACCTGCACGCCACGAAGCTCCGCAAGGCCACGTAGGCGGCCGATAAGGGAATACCCTGGACACGTCGGAGGCGGTTTGGTCAGATCGTCAAGCATCGTGTGGCCGTGATCGGGACGGAGCGCAACCTGCCAATCGGCCCGATTCGAGCGACGACGTTTGGCTTGTTCTTCCAAGAGTGCTTTTATTACAGCGGGCATATCCATGCTGCCTTCAAGGTGATTCGCCTCGTAGAATACACCGTTCGGTTCGCGTTGCACACTGCGCAGATGTACGGCGTTGATTCTGTCGCCGAGGCGTTGCACGATACCAGGAAGATCATTGTCTCCGCGCGCGCTGAGAGAGCCTGTGCAATAGCAGAGACCGTTGGCAAGACTATCAACGAGATAGACAATCGCTTTCAGATCGCTCTCCGTACAAACGATGCGTGGAAGTCCGAGAATGGGAAACGGAGGGTCGTCGGGATGAATGGCAAGACGTACACCTGCTTTTTCCGCGGTGGGAATTATTGCTTCGAGAAATAATTTAAGATTCTCGCGAAGCTTTTCTGCTGAAATATTCTGGTAACGCGCAAGCAGGGCACGCAAACCATCCAGACTCATGTTGAGCTTAACCCCAGGAAACAGGTTAAGAGTCTGTTGCGTATAATCGGCACGTTCTTTCTCGGATAACGCCGCCCAGTAGACTGCCGCTGCGGCGCGCTGAACCTCGGAAAAATCCGAGATGGCACCTGGACGTTGAAGCGCGAAAAGATCGAACGCGGCGAACTTGACGGGATCGTAGAGAAGCGCCTCGGTCCCATCTGGGAGCCGATAGTTGAGGTCCGTTCGCACCCAGTCGAGAACGGGCATAAAATTATAAACGACGACGCGGATGCCGACCTCGCCGAGACGCTGAAGCGTGATCCGGTAATTCTCGATGTGGCGCTCGAAGTCCCCGGAGCGAGTCTTGATTGATTCGTGCACCGGCACAGACTCGACCACTCGCCAAGTGAGCCCGGCCGACGCGATTTGCGCAGCGCGGCTCTTAATCAAATCGGCCGGCCAGGCTTCGCCGTAGGGGATTTCGTGAAGCGAGGTGAACACGACTGTCGCTCCCGTTTGACGAATGGCTTCGAGAGTCACTGTATCCTCGGGACCAAACCAGCGCATCGCTTCTTCCATTAAGTTTCGCATGGGAGGAATACTTACTAGACTCCGGAAAAACAGGAGAAGCCACCGTCGATCGGAATGACCGTTCCCGTTACAAATGCCGACGCATCGCTCACCAGATAATGCAGCGTGCCGTGTAGTTCTGCAGTGGCACCGAATCGTTTGAATGGAGTTTGGTTGATGACCTTCTGGCCGCGTTCGGTTGGGGTGCCATCTTCTTTGAGGAGCAGCCGGCGATTTTGATCGGCGATAAAAAATCCGGGTGCGATGGCATTGACGCGAAGGCCGTCTCCATACTTTGAGGCGAACTCAACCGCGAGCCATCGCGTGAAATTGTCGATTGCCGCTTTGGCGTTGGAGTACCCAACGACTCGTGTGATCGCACGCTCGGCCGCCATTGAAGAGAAATTGATGATGCTGCCTCGTTTTTGATTTACCAAAGTCTGCGCAAAAACCTGTGTAGGCAAAACGGTGCCTTCGAGATTTAGCGCGAGGAGCGTCGCGAGTTTTTTCCAGCGAGACACGATCGAGAACGTCGCACGAGTAGGCGGCCGTTTCACCTGGACCGCCAGCGGTGTCGTCAAGCGCCTGATCGAGTTTAGCTTGATCGCGGCCGAGGAAAATAACGTGTGCGCCTTGGCTCGCGAGGTATCGGGCGGCCGATCCGGCTAGAACGCCGGTGGAGCCGGTGATTGCGATCACGCGTTGTTGAATTTCAAATAGCGAGGCAGGGGATGACATGGAGGGAAATTTGCAGATAACTACCGGTCGTTATCGGGGGTACACAATTTGTCTGTTCGGCTAACGTTAGCCTAAGGAAAATGGTCGAACGTGAGAAAAAAGAAACCCGCTCGCGGCATACGGAGCGGGTCTCGATGGCTTAAATTTTCTGATTAATTCTCGTCGTCGAGATTCCGTTCGAGCTCTTCGCGACATTCGTTCATCACGCGCAGCCAGATCTCGCGCAGATCGAACAGACGAGGGAGGGCGAACTCGCGATACATTGCGAGCGCGCTGCTATGCGAAGCGGCTTTGGTATCGATCAAAGCGAACGTCTGGTTGATCTCACGCAGCGAACGCTTGAACAAGCTGACTCCCAACGCGTAGTCGCCCATGTCCAACGCCTGGATCGCGAACAGCGCATGTTCTTCACCACGTTGGAGCGACATCAAAAACGCCAAGCCAAGCGGTTGCGGCGCACGATGCGCATCAGACGCCAGCTTTTCCCAGGAGATTTTCAGGCTGAGATAAAGAGCCTTGGTCGAAACAAAGATCGGGTTTTTGTGAAACGTGTAAGGGTCGAGATCGTAGTCACCGATCTCGTCTTCAGCTTTGGGCACCTCGGATGTGCTTTCGTCGGAATCGTCGCCCGTCCAACTGTCCTGATCCCATCCCATGAGATGGGCGACTTCGTCGATCCGGTCGGGATGATTCTTCAGCTTTTCATAATGTGATAGGTAGGTCTTTAAGGCCTCGTCCTGTTGTTGAAGATACCGTTCCCAATCGAACTCGTTCCAGGCGAGATCACCTTGTTCGTCCCACTCGTTTTCGGCTGAACCGTCAGCATCAAAGTTACTCATGTAGTGCGGTCGAAGGACCGTTATGGGCAACATGTGCGGGCCGACCTAAAAATCAAATCAAAATAGGGATAGGATAATTCCCAGTTCGCGGTCGACCGTTTACAGTTAGTCGAGCGTACCTCATTCAGCGCTTTCAGTCCCTTAGTATTTCCGCAATTAGCTTTGATGCACAGCGTTGCAAAAACCTTGAATCGAGGCCAGTAAATCGTAAACGATTTTGCCGGGCCGACTGTGCGATTGCATCGCCCGGTACATTGGGAAATTCTTTTAAGATGCCTGAAATCAACGACGTCCATCGCGAGATTGTTTTCTTTTCCGGCCACGTACAGGGCGTTGGGTTTCGCTACGCGACCTTGCAAGTGGCGAAGGAATTTGAAATCGCGGGCTTTGTGCAAAACCTCGCCGATGGCCGGGTCGAGGTGCAAGCGGAAGGTCGCGCGAGCGAAGTGAACGCGTTCATCACTGCGCTTGAGGAAAAGATGCACGGTTATATCCGAAAAACAGAGCGGCAGGCTAAAAAAGGTCCGCCGACATTCAGCGATTTCGTCATTCGCTAGTGCAGCGATATTTCCATGAGTGCTACGTCTTATTTTTCAGGCTGGAGGACTGCAAATTTTATTAAAACGCTTGAATCTGAAGAAGATTCCACATTTGTTGTGAATCTTTATAGACAAACCTAACTAATGTCTGTGTTTCCGACTGACATCCATCCCACTTTCTCCCAATTACTCACTCAGGCCGATAAGGAGCGCTTGACGCGTCAGCATGGGAAAACGGTTTGGCTTTGTGGGCTTTCAGGATCAGGTAAGTCCACGTTGGCCAATGGTTTAGAACGGCGGTTTTACAGTGAAGGATTCTTCACGCATCTCCTCGATGGGGATAATCTCCGCACGGGTTTGAACAAGAATCTAGGCTTTTCCGACGATGATCGGGAGGAGAATATTCGACGGGTTGCCGAAGTTTCTAAGCTCTTCGTCCAAGCGGGATTGGTCACGATCAACGCATTCATTACGCCGAAGCACGTCCACCAGCGTCTGGCGCGACAGATCTTGGGTGAAAGCTTGCTTACGATATATGTGAAAGCCCCGTTCGAGGTCTGCGCGAAACGGGACGTGAAGGGTCTTTACGCGAAGGCTGCCGCGGGCGGAGTTGCTCAATTTACGGGCCGTGATTCTTCATTTGAGGCGCCCGAAAATCCAGACCTCGTGATCGATACGGAAACACAGTCGATCGCCGATTCGCTAGATGCGCTCTACTCGTTCGCCGTGCAACACATCCGTCCGGAGTGATTTTTTAGTCTATGTTTTCCTACAATCAAACTCACCTAAAACAACTCGAGTATGAATCGATCTTCATCCTCCGGGAGGTGGCTGCGCAATTCGAGCGACCTGTCCTGATGTTTTCCGGTGGCAAGGATTCGATCGTGATGGTCCGACTCGCTCAAAAAGCATTTTGGCCCGCCAAGTTTCCATTTCCGCTTTTGCATGTCGATACTGGTCATAATTTTCCTGAGACGATCGCTTTCCGCGATGAGCTCGTGAAAAAGACCGGCGCGCGGCTGATCGTGCGCAAAGTCGAGGATTCGATCAAAGCGGGGAGGGCGGTTGAAGAAAAAGGGCCAAATCCCAGTCGCAACGGTTTGCAGACAGTGACCTTGCTCGACGCGCTCGCGGAATTTCAATTAGATGCTGCGCTCGGCGGCGCACGCCGCGACGAAGAAAAGGCACGCGCGAAGGAGCGCATTTTTTCTCATCGCGATGAATTTGGCCAATGGGATCCAAAGAATCAGCGGCCCGAGCTCTGGAATATTTTCAATGGTCGCAAACAGCACGGCGAGCACTTCCGCGTTTTCCCCCTCAGCAATTGGACGGAGATGGATATATGGCAGTACATCACGCAGGAAAATTTGGCGATTCCCTCGATCTATTTCACGCACGAACGAGAAATCGTGAACCGTCAGGGCATGTTGCTCGCGCGATCCGACTATATTTCGCTCTTAAAGGGAGAAAACTATGAGACCCGACGCGTGCGATTCCGCACCGTGGGAGACATGACCTGTACAGGCGCCGTCGAGTCCGCGGCAGCAGACCTCGGCGAAATCATTCAGGAAGTTGCCGCTGCTCGCGTGACCGAACGCGGCACGCGCGCCGACGACAAACGTTCTGAGACCGCCATGGAAGACCGCAAAAAAGCGGGGTATTTTTAATTTTACGCAGCAATGTCTACCATCACCAACTACCTGAATATGGATCTGCTTCGCTTTACCACAGCGGGCAGCGTAGACGACGGCAAGAGCACGCTCATCGGCCGTTTGCTGTACGACTCGAAAGCAATCTTTGACGATGCACTGGAAGCCCTTGAGCGCGCCACCGAGCAGCGGGGCGAAGAGCACCTCAACCTTGCGCTCCTTACCGACGGACTACGGGCCGAGCGGGAGCAGGGCATCACGATCGATGTCGCATACCGCTATTTCGCCACCCCACGGCGGAAGTTCATTATCGCGGACACGCCTGGGCACATTCAGTACACGCGCAACATGGTCACGGGCGCTTCAACGGCTAATCTCGCGATCGTACTGGTCGACGCGCGCAAAGGCATCGTCGAGCAAACGTGCCGCCATGCCTTTATCGCATCGTTGCTGAGGATTCCGCACCTTGTGATCTGCATCAACAAGATGGATCTGGTGGACTACAGTGAGGACGTCTTCAACCGCATCGTCGACAAGTTCAAGGAGTTCGCATCACGGCTTGAACTTCACGACGTGAAGTTCATTCCGATCAGCGCGCTTCACGGCGACAACGTAGTCGATCGTTCGGCCAAGACACCGTGGTACCAGGGAGGCACCTTGCTCTACACCCTCGAAACGGTGTACATCGGCAGCGATTCGAACCACGTGGATTCGCGCCTGCCTGTTCAATTTATTATTCGCCCGAACAACGATCAGCACCACGACTTCCGGGGCTTTGCAGGACGCGTAGCCGGTGGTGTGTTCAAAGTGGGGGATGAGGTCATGGCGTTACCGTCGGGCTTCACTTCCAAGATCAAGAGCCTCCATTCTCTCAATGAACCGGTCGAAGAAGCGTTCTGGCCGATGGAGGTCGTCGCCACACTGGAAGATGAAATCGACATCAGCCGCGGCGATATGCTGGTCAAGCCTAGCAACCTGCCTCAGACCAGCCAGGACTTGGAGCTGATGATTTGTTGGTTTTCTGAAAAGAAACTTCAGCCGGGCGGCCGTTACGTGGTCCGACACACAACCAAGGAAGCCAAGTGCGTGGTCAAACAGGTGCGCTACAAGGTCAACATCAACACCCTTCACCGGATCGAAGGCGACTTGGACATCGCCATGAACGATATCGGTCGCATTCAAATTCGGACCACGACTCCGTTATTCTTTGACGCCTATAAGCGTAATCGGAACACCGGCAGCTTGGTCTTAATTGATGAGTTTACGAACGCCACAGTTGCCGCCGGAATGATCATCTGAGTGGCGCGCCCGGATTCGTAGGCATAGCTGCGATAGTTGCGGGTTATGGCCGCGATTTAAAGAGGGGGAACTAAGATTCAAAATCCGAGAGGCGAGGTGGGGCGCCGTGTCTCCGCGACGGCATTTCGCGATTGAGACATGCAATCTGCTTTCCATGTCGTCGCGGGGACGCGCCGACCCTCCTCGCGCCGAAGGCGCCAGTTATAATTTACTTTATAGCTTAAAATTAATAAATGACGCTTTATATGTGTGATTTTTTGCTATTTTAGTGCTCATAATATGTCATGAGGGGAGGAGCTGGCCAGTCCAACGCACCTTAGGACGGCAGAATCGAGAAGCTTGTTTTCCTGGCTGAAGTCTTGAGCTGGGGCATTATGAGATGCGGCGCGTTGCTGCGATTTTATCAGATTCCTACTGAACTCTGATTTTGCGGTTAAAAGTGGCTTGTGAGCGCTAGGGGATTACCTCCAGTTTGAATGCACGTGATTGTTATCCATTATCCCTTTCTGATCCTTGCCTTGATTTTGCTTTGGATGCCGCGCCAGCTGCTTCGATTTGGAAAGTTCGGCCGTTCTCGACGCCAGGCACCCCGGGTAGGGCTGCCGTTTTTGCGCAAGGATACAAACGGCATGCCGTCTAACGACGATCCAAACGACCGCTCGCTCGGACTCTTTCGTGAATTGAAGAAAAAGCGCAACTTGCTGGACTTCGCGCGTGCCTGCATCGGCGGTCTAACGTTGACCGGCGGAATTTGGGGCGGTGCCATCACGCTTGGGCCTAATCCTCCACCCGGGCGCGAGACCGAGCTTGTTTTCCTGTTCGGAATTATCAGCGGCATTGGTGTGTTGATTCAAACAGTGCGATTCGAAAAACGGATTTCTTTATTTCCCCCGGTGTTTTATCTGAGCGGGCTTACCTTTGGTCTCTACGAGCCTTTGCCTGCAGCGTTCGGATTGCTCTTGATCTGGGTCGCCAATATCCTGATTTCGAATCCTTCGGCTTTTCTCTTGTTCTATGGACTGCTTCTGGGAGCGTTCGGTCTTCTATTCAAAATTCCACTGGAAAACGTCACGATCGTGCTGGTACTTATTTGGACGCCGCCGGTGTTAAGCGCGCTGATGCGCAAGAGACTGGTCATTATCAATCGCAAAGTTAAGCAGCGTGAAGTCGCTGCATAGTTCATGACTTCTTCTTTTCAGATTTGGCTGGGCGCGTCCCGGCCGCGTACGTTGCCCGCGGCGGTTGCGCCCGTACTTGTCGGCTCGGCGCTTGCGTGGCGCGCTGGGCAATTTCATCCGGCTGCAGCAGCGCTCTGTCTCGGCTTCGCGCTGTTCGTGCAAATCGGCACGAATTTCGCGAACGACTATTACGATTTCATCAAAGGCGCTGACACGGCAGAGCGAGTAGGACCGCGTCGAGCAGTCGCTGCCGGCTTGGTCTCGCCCGCGACGATGCGTACGGCGATGATTCTCGTTTTCGCCTTGGCTTTCGCTTTTGGACTGGGACTCCTCGCGTGGCGCGGATGGGAATTGCTCGTCATTGGAATCGCGAGCATTGCCAGCGGGATTGCTTACACCGGAGGACCTTATCCGTTGGCCTATCACGGTTGGGGTGACGTGTTTGTGTTTATCTTCTTCGGTCTCGTCGCTGTGGGAACCACTGCGTACGTCCAGACTGGAGTGGTTGGTCCCGAAGCGCTTTTGGCCGGCTCAGCCATTGGACTGCTTTCGGTAAACATCTTGCTCGTAAACAACTATCGCGACGTGGAGACCGATGCGAAAGCAGGCAAGCGTACCCTCATTGTGCACTATCGCAAGTTGAGCGCGAGCAAGAGTCCGCAAGAGCTGATCGCGCTGCTTGGCGCTACGGGGAAATTGTTGGCCGGTTACGCCGTGCTATTGACGGTAGGATTGGTGTTGGCACGGATTCGGTGACCACCGAGACGCGGAGAGACGGAGCAATCAATTAATTGCCCACGGAACACACCGACTTATACGGAAATAGGAACGGGATCACAGAAGTCAGAGAACGGGTGACAGAATCTATTTCTGACCGTTGTCCTCTGCCGATCCGATCTCCGTGCCTCTGTGGTTCAAAAATCAAGGTCGCGAACGTCGGCCATAGATGGTTCGCCCCGACAAATAAAAAAGCCCGCTGGTGAGCGGGCCTTTTCTAAAATTCTCTAAAGGATTTAGACCTTGGCGGTGATCTTCGACTTCAGCGTGGCCTTGTCGACCATGCCGACGATTTGCTCGGCGACTTGGCCGTCTTTGAACAAGAGCAGGGTTGGGATCGCGCGAATGCCGTACTGCGCGGCGAGGTCACCGTTGTCGTCAACGTCGACTTTGCAAATCTTCACTTTGCCATCCAACTCGGTCGCAAGTTCTTCGAGGATCGGAGCGATCGCTTTGCAAGGACCGCACCAAGGGGCCCAAAAATCGATGAGAACGGGCGCGCTCGAAGCGGTGACCGTATCTTTAAATGTAGCGGTGGTGAGGTGGACGATCTTGTCGGACATAGGATAAAGGTTTTAAACCAGTAAATGGAGAAAAGAGAAACTCTCAAATCACACTGCGAATCAAGATGGCGTCGCCCGGTGGATGATTTCGGCGAGTTCCTTGGGCTCAACTTCACGGATGTGCTTACCGCGGGTTTTCAACTCTTCGAAGGTTTTCACTACCGTTTCGGTCATCTTCTCATGCGTTTCGGCGGAGCCCCCAACGATCGCAAAATTATCGGCGGTGGTGATGCGCTTGTGACCGTCTTTGTTGTCGAGTCCTACTCCTAGCAAATCGATGGATTTCTTCTGCTTCGTTGGTTTTTGCTTCACGACGTCACAGTCTCCACTTGCGTTGGTTTTTCAAGCGCGATTTCCTCGCGCACTTCGCAGAAGATATCTCCGAAACTATCGTCTTGTTTCACTCGCAGTTTGGCGAGACGAGTGAGCTCGAGAACCGCAAGAAAAGTAGCAACGAGCGCACGGAGTGTCGTGGTACCCGGGAAGAGGCTCGTGAAGGTAAACCGTGGTTCTGTCTTCAGCTTTTCGAGCAAGTATTCCATCTGATCGGCGACGGTAATATTGTCGTCGTCAATCTGACCCACCGCGAGTTTCTCCGATAACCGGCGAAGAACCAAATTGAAGGCATTCCAGAGTTCGATGCGATCGACTCCCTTCAAAGGCCGCTCGGCATCGCCTCCGAGCGTGGAGACGTGCCGCGCAATCATGTCGTGCTGATGAATGGCGAGTTCATCAAGCTGGTGAGCGGCCTCTTTAAATTTCTTGTATTGCAGGAGCTGGTGAACGAGTTCCCAACGCGGGTCCAGGTCTTCTTCATCTGCGTTCGGATCCACGGCGTGCTGGCCCTTAGGCAAGAGAAGCCGGCTCTTGATTTCCATCAGTGTGGCGGCCATCACGAAAAATTCGCCTGCAACGTCCAGCTGAAGCTGCTCCATGGCGTAGAGCGCATCGAGATACTGGCGCGTCACGGTTTCGATCGGAATATCGTAGATATCGACCTCGTTCTTCCGGATGAGGAACAACAGCAGATCGAGCGGCCCCTCGAAGGCAGGCAGTTTGATGCGATAGTCAGTATTTTCAGCAACCACGTTTTCGGGATGCGGTATAACCGCGCGGCCCGCAACGAAAAATATTAGGTGGGTCGTCGCGCCCCTGCGACGACATCAGGGATGGGACGGACGTGGAAACCGCTAAATGCCACCGCAGGGACGACGCGTCGGCCCACCTTAGGGCACGTTCTAGCTTTTCCGGAGCTGGCTCACGAAGAAACCATCGGAGTTGAGTCGGGCCGGCAGGATGGTGAGGCCGTAGGGACCCACGCTGAAGTCGAAGGTTTTTGCCAGTGGCTTGAGTTCGAATTCCGGATGCTCAGAAAGAAATATTTTTACGACATCCTCATTCTCTTGGGAACAGAGCGAACAGGTCGCGTAGATCAGCGTTCCGCCGGGGCGGACGCGTGAGGAAAATTTGTTAAGAAGCTCCTTCTGCAATTGTGCGGCGTTCGCCATCCGTTCCGGTGTTGTCTGCCATTTAAGGTGGGGCGCACGTCGCCAAGTTCCGCTACCGCTGCAAGGAGCGTCGACCAATACTCCGTCGTAAACCTGAGTTGGTTCCCTGGACAGCGTTCGGATCGTTCGCAATCCAGCGCGTCGGGCGCGCAGAGATAGTTCGCTTAGCGCCTGGGGACGCACGTCATACGCATCGATGGCCCCGGAAGGGCCGAGTAGTTGTGCCAGTTGCAGCGTTTTTCCACCCGCGCCGGCGCAGGCATCCAGCCACCGTCCGCCGAGCTCCAAACCGCAGGTTTCCAGCAGCAATTGCGAACCGAGGTCTTGAATTTCGACCTGCCCGTTTTGATAAGCCTGGGTGGTGGTGACATCCGCCTCAGTTAGCACTTCAATGGCCGACTCCAGAATAGAACTGCGACGCACAGGCCAGTTGCGTTCGGCTAGCTCGGGAAAAATGTCGGAGGAGTCGGATATCTGCAAGCGAAGCCAGAGCGGAGCGCGATTAAGAAGTGAGCTAAGCTCCGGTTCGGAATAGGCTTCAGGGCATTGTTCGCGAAACCAGGCCGGCAACAACGTATCAGGAGAGAACGTGTCGCTTCGGAATTTTTTTGCTAGAAAGGCCGATTTATCCGTGAGACTAAGATCGTGTCCGGAAACGATGGACCAGTCTGGCAACGCTTTAAATTTTTGGGTGGCCGGAATTTCCGCGGACAGCCACGCGACCAGGCAGACACCGCCTTGTTCATCGCGATCAAACTGCGGTTCAACCCACGGCAAATAGCGCACGGCTGTATAGAGAAGTTCGCGATAGAGCCGCCGGTCTCGCGATCCAAAAGAGGGATTGCTTGCGAGGAGTTTTTGCAATCGCGCAGGAAAAATGCGATCCGTGCGAATGAGTGGGCGCAGTTGGGCAAAGAGATTCGCAAAAGTCTGCTGCTGATTCCGGATGATCCGATCTGTGTTCACGATGGAAAGGCGATTTAATCTTAGCTATATGGAACCACAGAGACACAGAGGTCAGATGTCAAAGGACAGCGGGCAGAATAGATTTTTGTAATCCATTCTCTGATTCCTGTGATCCTATTCCTATTTCCGTGTAATTCTGTGTGCTCCGTGGGCCATTAATTCATCGCTCTGTGGGTCCGTGCCTCTGTGGTTCCAAAATCAGATCATGAACAGCTAGCTCGCAGGTTTTTACTCAGCAGATGATAAACAAGCCTCTATCAGAATTTGAGGAGTTCGATCCCGATATTAAAGCCGAGCGAGCTTCCACGACTCTGGCCCTTATAGTACGAAACTTCGTAGAGAATATTCCAGGTATTGTTGAGGTTTTGGCGAAGGCCGTAACTTTGCTCGTTCATCCGATGGGCATGCATATCATAGCGAAGGCGAACAAGGCCTTCCCAGACTTCGTTAAAACGCAGAGTGTAGTCCACGTAGTACTCATTCACTTGATCAAGCGAGTAGGCGGTCGTAACGGGGAGCGTGCCTGGGGGCTGCTGTAGGTAGTGGGTGGAGAAGCGCAAGGTCCACCAGGTGCTGTCCGTAATGCTGAGCCCTGTATTGATTTCACGCTGGGTAAACGACTGAGGAGCCAAGCGGTCAAAAACTTCGAACTTAATCCACTTTGCCGGTGTGAATGCCACTTCTGTATAAAGTTCTGATACGTCCTTTTGTCCGGTAGTGTGTTCGAACCGAAAATCATTGGCAAAGTTGACCGTGAGCAAATCACGCGAGCCATATTTGCTGTCGCGTGTTTGGAAGGTGTTGTCCAAGCCGAGGCGAACCACGTTTAGCTTCTGGAGTTGGTCGATGTTCCTCATGTCGCCCAGCGAGATGGGTTGGAGGTTGGTGTTAAAAACCTGGCGGTCGATTTGCGGAATATAACGGCTGCCCTGCTCTGCCTCGGGAGTATAGCGATAGGATAGCTTCGGTTCGAGCAAGTGCCGGATGCCATCGATCTTCCAAAATTCGTTTTTGTAATTGTAGACACCATTTGCCCGGAGCGCCGCGTCAAAACCGAATTCGCCCAGCGTCCGAGTATAGTTATTCTTACCGGCGAGCGCCTGATTGTAGTAGGTCAATCGTCCGCCGACTACGGGGGTGAAGCTCAGCCATTCGCGCGGAAGGAATGGTCGGGTTAGCGCATAGTACGCATCAAATCGATCACTGCGCAGAACGCTGCCTCGGATGTAGTTGCCCGTCAACGGATCCAGCGTAAGGGGATCTTCGCGGAGGATCGCACCGCTGACGTTGAACCGCTCGTAGAAACCTTCGCCGATCGCGGTGGGAAGGAGATCGAAGCGCACCTCGGGCATGCGCTGTTGGACATCTTCGAAATTATTGGGGCGGAGCCGTGCGAAAAGAGATACGAAATAGTTCTTTCCGGTATAAACAGATTCCAGATAACTATCGGGCTGCTGCATATTGTAGAATGCGCGCGCGCGAAAATCGCGCAGGACTTCGGAGTCCTTCCAATAATTAAGTTGTCCGACAAAGGTGAGGTTATCGGTGATTTGAGAGCGTTGCTGCCACTCGACATAGCCGCGACTCTTTGAAATCGGACGATTTAAAATATCCAATCCCGTTGAACCTGTATCGTGAATAAAACCGGAGCGGAAGTAACCGGTCGTCTCGCTTTCTCCTTGTTTTAAAATGTAGCTGCCCGTGGGGCCGAACATGATGCCGCGCGCTGTGTAGACTCCGAGTTCGCCGCCGAGCTTGACGCCTTCGGCTACCGGTAGCCTTAGTCCGAAGTCGAACCACGCCCCAAGATTATGCCGATAACCCGCTTCAAAGGTCGAATCGTTCAAGAAGGGTGCCGTCAGGCTTTGTTCGATCTTTGAAAGATAGAGCGGTCGGTAGGTCCCGATTCCCATACGTACGTGCTCCGCGATAATCCGTTGCCCTGGAATGTAGGTAATCCGATCTGCATGTATCGAGGGTGTTGCCGAATTGGGCTCTTTAAAGGTGAGGGCGGCGTTGGTAAACGTCAGCTCCTTCAAATTTCCCATGACCGTATCGCCCGATAGGTAGACGGGATAATCGCCCATCCTAAGATTCACTACACTGAGCTCACCCGTGCTAAAATTATATGTACCGCTATCGGCTACGAGGCGCAAAGCATCTCGCGTGATGCTCACGTGGCCTTTGACCTTCGCGATCTTTGTGTCCTGCTGATAACGAATTTCATCGGCGAAGAGAGTGGCGTCTCCATAAGTCAATCGGGCGTGGCCGCGACCGACAAAATCCCGGGTGCCGAAGTCGAACTCGGCCCCGCTATCTGAGGTGAAATCGAAGTTCTTGCCTGGCTTTGGGAGTTCTGCCGCGGCGAGTTCCGCTTGAGCGGTAGCAAGAACGAGGGTGAAAAGAAAAAGTCGGCGTATCACTGAACGTCGAGCCAACCAGCCGACCGGCACGCAAGCAAGCATCCATGTTGAGTGCACACGAAGGGCATCATGGATCTCCCGCAAAGGCGCCAAGGAGAGCCCGCGTTGAGGTGGGCCGACGCGCCCCTGCAACGGCATCGGACGCGGATTGCACGTTTCCAATCGCCAAATAACGTAGCTGGGACGCGCCGACCCACCTTCCGATCATTTCTCTGCTTCGCGTCTTCAGCGCCTTGGCGCGAACTCTCGCTTCTTTTCGTAGGTTTCGCGTATTTCGTTGTGCTGCGGGTATATTTTTCGCTTTCCGTAACCTTAAAGCCCGTTAATCCTCCGCCGCCTCGCACTTATTCATGGCACGCACTGTCTCCCACCGCTCGACCGCGATTCGAGAAATGGCCCAACTTCGGGCCGAGATCCGCACCTTGGGCTCCGCTCTTGGACGGGTGATCACTCGTTTGGAGGGGCAACACACGTTCGATACCGTGGAGAAATTGCGGACCCTCGCGAAAGCGAGTCGATCTGGCGAGAACGGCGCTGCCGATCGTCTGAGTAAGGCCGTATCGTCTCTCACACCAAAGCAAGCGTTCGATCAAGCGATGGCCTTCACCTTGTATTTCGAACTAGTGAACCTCGCGGAGGAAAATTTTCGGATACTCCTGCTGAGGCAAAGGCGGGCAGCCCGGCTTCAAGCGGACGCTAAATCGTCCGACAATCATCCGATCCGCGAGTCGATCGAAGCAGCCGTTCTTGAGCTCAAGCGTCGAGGGGTGGATGCGGCCGGGATGCAGACCCTCGTCGACCGCCTGGCAATTGAGTTGGTTTTCACGGCACATCCGACCGAATCCAAACGGCGTACCTTGCTCACGAAACTGCGGCGCCTGGGTGAAATTTTGCGTGACCGAAGTTCGCCGGAAAGAAATTTGGCCCTCGCTGCTGATCCAGCCTGCATCGAACGCGAGATTGCGTCGCTTTGGCTGACGGATCGCAGCCGTGTGGCCCGTCCAGAGGTGGCCGACGAGGCACGGACCGGTCTGTGGTATTTCGATACCACGCTGTTTGAGACATTGCCTCGGCTTCAGGCGGACTTCGAGCGAGCGCTTACTCAGTATTATCCCTCGGTAAAGGCGCCTAGGCGCTGGCTCACCTTTGGTTCGTGGATTGGCGGTGATCGTGACGGAAATCCTAATGTCACGGCGGACGTCACTGCCGAGGTGCTGTTGCTACATCGTCGGCTCGCGCTTGAAAAACTGCGGCTCGGCTCGCGTGAACTCGCCCGAATTCTAACCGTGTCATCGCGGCGCGAGGCAATCAGCCCCGCGATGCAAAGTCTGCTTAAGGAGAATAGCCATCTTTCCGTTTACGTGGAGCAATTGGCGAAACGCTATCCGAACGAGCCCTATCGTCTGCTCCTCGGCAGCCTGCGTGAAAGACTCGGGCAAGCAGTCACTGAAGTGCGGGATAGCGAGGCCTTAACGAGTGGAGGCCATTCGGAAGACAGCCTTAAAATCGATACTGTCGAGGGGACTTTCGATGCAATCCTTCAAAGTCTCTCTGCGGGCCGAGGTGCGCTTCTCACGGGAGGTGAATTGAAAATCGTTCGGCAGCAACTCGCGATTTTCGGTCTTCACACCGCACGCCTCGATTTGCGTCAACATTCGGGACACCACGAAGCCGCTGTCACGGAACTTTTGGGACGCCGTGATTATGGGGCCTTATCCGAGGAGAACAAACTGCAAGTGCTCAAAGAAGCCCTCGGGTCGGTAAAACCGCTTTCAGCCGAGCGCCTCGGGTCGCTGTCTAAGGCGACGCGCAATGTGATCGATCCCCTGATCCTTGCGGCGCGAGCCGAGGCTCATTTTGGCAAGGATGCCCTCGGCATCTATATTATCAGCATGACGGATGGCGTTTCGGATATTCTCGAGGTGTTGTACTTGATGAAACTGTCCGGAGCGCAGTTACCCATCGCTCCGTTGTTCGAAACACTCGACGATCTCGTGCGTGCTCCGGAAATTTTATCGGCGCTTTTTGACCATCCTAGCTACGTGAGAGAGCTGGAGAGAAATAACCGCCATCAGCACGTCATGCTTGGATATTCGGACAGCAACAAGGACTGCGGCTATCTCACGGCGAATTGGGCGTTGTACCGTGCGCAGGAAACGATTGCTCGGGTAGGCAAAGAAAAAGAAGTTCGGCTCACGCTCTTTCACGGCCGTGGCGGAAGTATCGCGCGCGGTGGCGGGCCGGCGGCGAAGGCGATTCTGGCTCAACCGATTGGACTACGCGATGGCGGCATTCGCGTCACCGAACAAGGCGAAGTGCTTTCGACTCGTTATCATGATCCCGACTTGGCGCATCGGATCCTAGAGCAGATGGCGTACGGTGTGATGCTGGGTACGCACGCAGCGCACGAGGAGATTGCCATCGCGTCCGACTGGCAGGACGCCATGCAAACGATGTCCGATGCCGGGTTCGCCGCCTACGAACAGCTCGTTCATAAAGATTCTGACTTCCTGCTGTTCTGGAAACAGGCCACACCGATCGACGAGATCAGCAATCTTAAGCTGGGTTCCCGTCCCACCTTTCGCAAAGCGACACAGAGTGTGGAAGATCTGCGCGCCATTCCGTGGGTTTTCTCATGGATGCAGAGTCGCTTCAATTTTCCGGGTTGGTTCGGATTGGGTTCGGCGCTCGAGGCTGTTCTTAAACAAGGACCGAAAGGCAAAAAACTGCTGCGTTCGATGTATGGCGAATGGTCGTTTTTCCAGACATTGATCGACAACGCACAACTCACCATGCGGAAGGCAGACATGACGATTGCTGCGCTTTATGCGACGTTGGTGGAATCCGAGGCGGTGCGCACGCGGATCTTTAATCTGCTGCAAAAGGAATTCGATCGCACGGAAAAGGCGATCCTAGTCATTACAGGCCAAAATCAATTGCTTGGGAACGATCCGGTGTTGTTGAAATCGGTCCAGCTCCGCAATCCGTACATCGATCCGCTCAATTATATTCAAGTGGAGATGATGCGACGACTGCGAAAAACGAAATCCCCCACCGCCTCGGACACAGAAGCTATCCACAGCGTAATCGAACTGACTATCAATGGTATCAGTGGTGGATTGAAAAACACCGGCTAGGAAGCGGAGGAATAGACCTGTTTCGTAGGTTGAGTGGAGGAACTAATTTCTGTTGCGTCTCTCTATAGTAATGCGGTTATCGCATCCTCAGTGACAAATTGGCGCCCGAGGGGTTGGGTCGTATTTTGTGAGCGTTAATTGCTGCGCTGCGGAACCGATCTCAAGATGAACGCAATTCGAATGGAAAAGGGAGAAGGAGAGAGGTCCAGGACGTTACTCCTGGTTGAAATTCTGGTTGTGATCGTCCTTGTGAGCCTCTTGGTCGCGATCGCGATTCCCGCGTATCAAAAGGCGCGTCACGCTCGCTTTGTTAAAACGTTTCAAAGTTCCGTTTTCCATCGGGCTTTGTTCGTGGAGGTGCGTTCGGCTGAAGACTATTTCCCAACGGCGACGAGAATCCGCAGTCCGATGAGTGGAGTGGGAGACCCGTTACTCCGGTCGCGACGTAAGCTTTATTAAGTAGACGCACGATAATAATTAGCCGATGGTTATTTCATAAGCCTTTCGTAACACCGTGATTATCCCCGAGAGTGAACTGGAAAAGATCATAAACGCCAAACACGGCCAACCGCACGCTTGGCTGGGAATGCACCCTTGCAAGAAGGGTCGACAGCAAGGGATCGCGGTGAGAGCCCTTCTATCCAATGCAGCGCGCTGCGAGGTAGTTGAGCTTGAGACGGGGAAAACCTACCCGATGGAGCAGCTTGCGAAAGAGGGCTTCTTCGAGGGTTTTATTCAAAAAAAGGAAACGGGTTTTCGGTACCAACTGAAGGTTGTTCAGCACGATGGTAACATCCGGCAATTCTTCGATCCCTACAGTTTCCTTCCGACGCTGAGCGAACAGGACTTGTACCTTTTCAATCAGGGCAATGAACACCGCATCTACGAAAAACTCGGTGCGCACTTGCGCGAAATAAACGGCGTTCCGGGTGTTACCTTTGCCGTGTGGGCTCCGAATGCGGCACGCGTTTCTGTCGTTGGCAATTTTAACCATTGGGATGGCCGGTACTATCCGATGCGTTCGTTGGGAGCTTCCGGAGTTTGGGAAATCTTTATTCCCGGCATGCAGGAGGGCGAAATCTACAAGTACGAGCTCTGGACGCAACAGGGGCACCTTCTGCTTAAAACCGATCCTTACGGAACTTATTTCGAGGCACCTCCCAACAACGCATCGATCGTTTGCAGCACGCGTCATCACAAGTGGAACGACGATGCCTGGCTGGAACGGCGGAGGTCCAACGCGGGAAAGCCCGATCAGCCTATTTCGATTTACGAGGTGCATCTCGGGTCGTGGAAGCGCCATGTCGAAGATGCCAATCGGTTGTTGAGTTATCGGGAGCTTGCACCGCTTTTGGCTGATTACGTGATAGAAATGGGATTCACTCACATTGAAATCATGCCCGTTGCGGAGCATCCGTTCGATGGATCTTGGGGCTATCAAGTGACGGGTTTCTTCGCTCCGACCCATCGCTATGGCACGCCGGAAGAATTTTGTTATTTTATCGATTACCTGCACCAACGTGGAATCGGTATCATCTTGGACTGGGTACCTGCGCATTTTCCAAGGGACAGCTTCGCGCTCGCTGAATTCGATGGGACGCATCTCTACGAGCATGCCGACCCACGGCAGGGTGCGCACATGGATTGGGGTACACTCATTTTTAACTATGGACGAAATGAGGTGCGCTGCTTCCTTGTCGCCAACGCGCTTGCCTGGCTCGATCGCTATCACATTGATGGCCTGCGCGTCGATGCGGTGGCTTCGATGCTCTATTTGGACTACTCTAGAAAAGAGGGTGAGTGGATCCCTAATAAATACGGCGGTAGGGAGAATCTTGAGGCGATTGATTTCCTCCGGCAGACAAACGATCTCGTCCACCATTACTATCCCGGCGCGATGACGATCGCGGAGGAATCAACGTCGTTCGCCGGAGTTTCGAAACCCACCAAAGAGGGCGGACTTGGCTTCGACTACAAATGGAACATGGGGTGGATGCACGATACCTTGCGGTATTTCCAGAAAGAGGCGATTCACCGCAAGTGGCACCAGAATGATCTTACGTTCGGCATGCTCTATCAGTATGCGGAGAATTTTATCAGTGTTTTC
>WNFI01686351.1_pt1 | contig 55415 bp, 55 predicted proteins | sample 5400471 | NCBI WGS metagenome assembly WNFI01 (sample SAMN13153348, study PRJNA577476) | soil metagenome | isolation source: 100 cm saprolite on Douglas fir-dominated hillslope | place: USA:California | collected 2013-09-17
GCCCTTTCACGGCGGTAACAGGGGTTCGAATCCCCTTGGGGACGCCACACCGGGCGCGCAAATGTCCGGGGCAGCTTTCGCGCCGCAGCTGAAGCTGCATTAAATCCCGTAATCCTGGGTTCAACGCGTCAGCTGGATGGATACCGATATGCATCATTCCCGCCTCTGCGCCATTCTGATTGACTGCAGGACTTCCGATATCGATGCGGCCGCTCATTTCTGGGGCGAGGCGCTGGGTCGCCCGGTTGACCGGGCACATCCGGGCAGCCGCGGCAATTACCTGATGCTGGAGACCCCGCCCGACGAGCCGATCGTGCAGATCCAGAGCGTGGAGCACGAGAGCCGGGTCCACATCGACATTGAAACCGATGACATCCCTGCCGAAGTGGCACGCCTGGAGAAGCTGGGCGCCAAGGTGGTGGACCGCCTGGAGCGCTGGGTAGTGATGCAGGCGCCCACCGGTCAACGCTTCTGTGTCGTTCGGGTCCAGCGTCCCGATTTTCCGAAGAACGCCAACCACTGGGACTAGGGTTCCCCCGCTTTATCCAGAAGGAGGAAGAACTCGTGAAGCACTTGCAGATCCACGTGGCGGTGGCCGACCTGGATCAGAGCATTCGGTTCTATGCCGACTCCGGAATTCGGCATCTGGGCATTCAGGTTGAGGATCGCCGTGAACTCGAGGAAGTCTACGGGCGCTTGCAACCAGCCGGCCGTCTCGTGCCTGAGGAAGGCGCGACGACCTGCTGCTACGCTCAAAGTGAGAAGAGCTGGGTCGCAGATCCGCAGGGCATCCGATGGGAAACTTTCCTGACGACCGGGGAGAGCGCCATCTACGGACCGGAACCCTCGGATCCGGAGCCGGTCAGGGCAGGAGAGGCGTGCTGCGCACCCGCCTGCTGCACGGGCCATGACTGACCGGCCATTCAACGTACTGTTCCTGTGCACAGGAAACTCCGCCCGCAGCATATTGGCGGAGAGTCTTATCAACCATTGGGGGCGCGGCCGCTTTCGCGGCTACAGTGCCGGGAGTCATCCGAAAGGCACGGTCCACCCGATTGCGCTTGAGCTGCTGGGCCAGATGCAGCTGTCGACAGCGGGCCTGCGGAGCAAGAGCTGGGAGGAGTTTGCCGGACCCGGAACTCCCTCCCTGGATTTCGTGTTCACGGTCTGTGACAGCGCGGCGGGGGAGGCGTGCCCGTTCTGGCCGGGGCAGCCGATGACGGCACATTGGGGCTTGCCTGACCCGGCTGCAGTGCAGGGCTCCGATGCAGATCGATGGACCGCGTTCCGACTGGCATTCAGCACTCTGGAAAACCGCATCAGGATCTTCACCAGCCTGCCGCTCGTGTCCCTCGATCGAATCAAGCTGCAGGAGCAGCTGGATTCGCTGGGAAAGAGCGCAGCGCCCGTGCAATCGGCGTGAGCAACCCGTGCCGGCTCGCCGCCCGGCGAGTCGTTACAATGAGCGCCAAACTCTGCGTCATTTCCATTTGGCGGGCCCGGGGGCGCACACACCATGAAATTCACCGTAGAGATCATTGGCTGGGCAGCGGCCGCGATGATGCTGTCGGCCTATGTGCTGCTGACGATGGGGCGGCTCCATGCCCGCTCGCGGCTCTACCATTGGCTGAATGTGCTGTCCGGTCTGGGCATCATTGTGAACAGCGGTTGGAACGGCGCCTACCCATCCGTATTCATCAATGTGGTCTGGGCGGCGATCGGCCTCTACGGCATTTTTGGCCGCGCGCTGCGTGCAGCGGATACCGGGGCCAGATAGATGCCAGCCGGCCCCGGATCCCCGGCACGAACCAGCCTTTCAGGCACAAACGGGGCTAATCTGATCGATCGGCGGCTCTCGGTCGCGCCCATGATGGACTGGACCGACCGGCACTGCCGTTACTTCCTGCGTGGCTTCTCCCCGCGCGTGCTGCTGTACACGGAGATGATCACGGCCGAGGCTCTGCTGCACGGCAAAGCTGCGCGCCTGTTGCGCTACTCGCCGGAGGAACAACCGCTGGCCCTGCAGCTCGGCGGGAGCGATCCCGCGCGCCTCGCAGCGGCAGCACGGCTGGGGGAGCAGGCCGGTTACTGCGAAATCAATCTGAACTGCGGCTGTCCCAGTGATCGGGTGCACGCCGGTGCCTTTGGCGCCTGCCTGATGGCGCAACCCGCGCGCGTGGCGGACTGCGTGGCCGCCATGCGCGCGGTCGTGACCGTCCCGGTCACCGTGAAGATGCGCATCGGTATCATCGATCGGCGTGATCGCGTGCCGCTGCGGCAGCGCCTGGATCAGTTCGAAGTCGCCGATTACGCGCACCTGACCGCCTTCACCGCGGCGGCGGGCGCAGCAGGCTGCACACACTTCATCGTCCATGCGCGCCAGGCGGTGCTGGGCGGGCTCTCGCCGAAGGAAAACCGCGAGGTGCCCCCCTTGCGTCCGGCAATCGTGCGCCAGCTCGTCGGGGATTTTCCGGGCCTGAAATTCGTACTCAATGGCGGGCTGCGCACCGTCGGCGAGGTCACGGAAGCGCTGTCCTGGAGCGCCGGGGTGATGCTGGGGCGTGAGGCCTATCACCGGCCCTATATCCTCAGCGAACTGCACCTGCGGCTGTACGCAGACAGCTGGCAACGCCCATCCGAGGAGGAGATACTCGAGCGCATGGCCGTTTATGCGGGTCGTGAAGTGGCGGCCGGCGAACCGCTGGCCGTCATCACGCGCCACATGTTCGGCCTGTATTCGGTGAAATCGCCGGGCCCGGATGGCGTCGGCCCCGGCAGCTGGACAGCGAAAACATGGTCAAGGATATCGAACTCGCCATCCTGTTCGCCGACGTGGTTGGCTCGACCCGCCTGTTCGATGGTCTGGGGGACCAGCGGGCGCGGGTGATGGTCGCCATCTGCATCGACGTGATGCGCACGGCCACGGAGCAGCACCACGGCACCGTAATCAAGACCATTGGCGATGAGGTCATGTCCACCTTTCCGACCGCGGACGATGCGCTCAACGCCGCCGGGCAGATGCAGAAGCAGATCAGCGCCCACGCGGAACTCAGGATGGACGGCCAACCGGTCGCGATCCGCATCGGCTGCCACTTCGGACCGGTGGTGCTCGAAGCGCGCGATATATTCGGCGCCAGCGTGCACACCGCCAACCGCATGACGAGCCAGGCCAAGGCGGGGCAGATCATCACCACTTCGGCCACGGTCGAGCGCCTGTCGCCCGAATGGCGCGCCTCCGTACGGCAGATCGATGTCGCCACGATCCGGGGCCAGGGGGGCGAGGTGGCCCTGTACGAGGTGCTCTGGCAGACCGAGGACGTGACCAGCATGCTGCCGGCCATCGCCCTGACCGCGCACGATCAGCGGCGGACGCTAAGGCTGCGGGTCCGGGCCGGCGATCATGAGGTGATCTGCGATCAGCTGCATCCGCACGTGGCCATCGGCCGCGCCGACGAGAGCGACCTGATCGTGCGCGGCAACCTGATTTCGCGGCTGCACGCGCGCATCGAGTTCAACCGCAATCGCTTTCTGCTCACCGACCAGAGTACCAACGGCACCTTCGTGCAGATGGTCGGCCAGGAAGAGGCCTTCGTTAGACGCGACAGCATGCCCATCAAGGGCGAGGGCATGATCGGCCTGGGTCGTGTCCCGGACGTCGACTCGCCGCAGACCATCCGCTTCTTCTGCGAAGAGAGCTGAGGCGCCGTTCGGCTCAGGCGTCCAGCCGCCGCTCGATGTCGTCGAGCTCGGCAAACAGGGCCTCCGGCGCGCGCCTGCCGAAACCTTGCAGGTAGGCGCGAATATCCCCAATCTCCCGCCGCAACGCCGCCGCTGGCACGGTGGTCAGCTCGGCCAGCACTGAGTGATCGATCTGGAGTCCGGTGACATTGATGTCCTGGGGTCGGGGCAGCAGGCCGATGGCCCCGTCCTGCGCATCGCTCCGTCCGGCGCAGCGCTCGAGCATCCAGGCCAGCACGCGCAGATTCTCACCGTACCCCGGCCACAGAAATTTGCCCGCCTGGCTCTGGCGAAACCAGTTGACGTGAAAGATGCGGGGCGGCCGCGCCAGACGCCGGCCCACCTGGAGCCAGTGCGCGAAGTAATCGCCGAAGTTATAGCCGGCGAAGGGCTTCATCGCCATGGGATCGCGGCGCACGACGCCGACCTCTCCGGTAGCTGCCGCGGTGGTCTCGGAGGCCACCGCCGCGCCCATGAGGACGCCATGCTGCCAGCTGCGCGCTTCGTACACGAGTGGCGCGAGCTCGCGCCGCCGCCCGCCAAACACCAGTGCCGTGATCGGCACGCCGCGCGGATCCTCCGCCGCCGGCGTGTAGCCCGGATTGCGGGTCGCCGCCACGGTGAAGCGCGAGTTCGGATGGGCGGCCGGACCCATGCTCGCCTGGTAAGGGCGACCCTGCCAGTCAATCGCGGGCGCGCCCTCCTTACGGCCCTCCCACCAGGGCTCCAGGTCCGCTGTGAGGGCGACGTTCGTGTACAGCGTCTCGCGCCTGATCATGGCGTAGGCGTTGGAATTGGTGATCGTATTGGTGCCGGGCACCACGCCGAAATATCCCGCCTCCGGATTGATCGCCCACAGGCGGCCGTCACTCCCCGGATGGAGCCAGGCGATGTCGTCCCCGACGGTGTAGACCTTCCAGCCCGGCAGCGCCGCGGGCGGAATCAGCATGGCGAGATTGGTCTTGCCGCAGCCGGAAGGGAAAGCCGCGGCAATGTAGTGTGTTTCGCCCGCCGGGTTCTGCAGCCCCACAATGAGCATGTGTTCGGCCAGCCAGCCCTCGCTCCTGGCCTGGTAACTGGCGATCCGCAAGGCGTGGCATTTCTTGCCCAGCAGCGCATTGCCGCCATATCCGGAACCGAAGCTCTCGATGGCGAGCTCCTCCGGGTAGTGCATGATGAAGCGGCGCGCCGGATTCAGATCGCCGATGGAATGCAGCCCCCGCACGAAGCTCTTGCCCCGGGCGATGCGTTCGAGGGCCGGACCGCCCATGCGGGTCATCAGCCCCATGTTGAGCACGACGTAGGCGCTGTCGGTGATCTCAACGCCGCAGCGCGAGTAGGACGATGCGATCGGTCCCATGCAATAGGGCACGACGTAGAGCGTTCGACCGCGCATGCAGCCGCGGAACAGCTCGCGCATCCTGGCATGCGCCGCCGCCGGAGCCATCCAGTTGTTGTTCGGGCCCGCCTCTTCCTGGCCAGAGGTACAGATGTAGGTCAGATGCTCGACGCGCGCGACGTCGGTCGGCGCGGAGCGATACAGGAAGCACCCCGGGAAGTGCTCTGGATGGAGTTCGAGCAGCTCGCCGCGCCGTGCCAGCTCGCCGCGCAGCCGCCGGGCCTCCGCCTCGGAACCGTCGCACCAGTAGACCTGCTCCGGCTGTGTCAGGGCGGCGACCTCCGCGACCCAGTCCGCGACCATTGTGGCGGTTTCCGCCGCAGAATTGAGGGTGTGGGGCTCGATCGCCATGTCGTATCCTTGCAGGCCCGCCCCGCCCTTGAGCAGTGGGGTCTCCGGCAATTCTTAGGGGCCAGCGACCGCAATGTCCAGCAATTCGCCATGAGCGCGCTGACGGAAGTGTTCCGGCCCGCCGGCACGCTCGCGCGCGCGCTGGAAGGGTTTGTGGCCCGCCCGTCGCAGCTGCGCATGGCCGAACGCATCGCGCGCGCGCTGGCAGATCGGGAGCGCCTCCTGGTCGAGGCCGGTACCGGCACCGGCAAGACCTTCGCCTACCTCGTTCCAGCGCTCACCTCCGGGTTGCGGGTGCTGATCTCCACGGGGACGCGTACGCTCCAGGATCAGCTGTATAGCCGCGACATTCCACTGCTCGCCGGCGCGCTGGGCCGGCCATTGACGACGGCGCTGCTGAAGGGCCGTGCCAATTACCTCTGCCGGATCAAGCTCGGCGGCGGTGCCACGCAGGCCGCATTGTTCGGCGATGAGGAACAGGCCTTGCTGGGCGAGATTCGCGACTGGGCCGCGCGTACGCGCACGGGTGACCTGGCCGAAGTCGCCGCGCTCGGGGAATCCCATCCCCTGCGCGCCCAGCTCACCAGCACCCGCGAAAGTTGCACGGGCCAGCAGTGCGCGGAGTTCTCGCGCTGCCATGTCTTTGCGGCGCGGCGTGCGGCGCTCGCGGCTGAACTGGTGGTCGTCAATCATCATCTGCTGCTGGCGGATCTCGCCCTCAAGGAAGACGGCTTCGGCGAACTGCTGCCGGGTGTCGACGCGATGATCCTGGATGAGGCCCACCAGCTGCCGGATCTCGCCGCGGAGTGCTTTGGCCAGAGCTGCTCGAGCCGGCAAGTCGAAACGCTGCTCCTCGACGCGCGCCGCGAGCTGCTGCAGCTCGGACTGAATGCAGGCACGACGGCGACGGTTCATGCGCGGCTCGAACAGCCGCTCAAGCGAGTCGGCGCCGGACTCGGCCGCCAGGAACGCCGGGTGGCCTGGGAGGAACTGGATGCGCCCTCCCGGGAGGCCTGCGCTGAATTACGCGCGGCGCTCGGTTTTTGGGCGGGGGAGCTCGAAGCCTTGAGCGACGCGCCGGGCGTGACTCAGTGCGCAGCACGCGCGCGCGCCCTGGCGGCTGACCTGGAACAGGTGATGGCGGAGCCCGATGCCGCGGCGGGTGGAGCCCGCAGCATCAGCGTGACGGCGCGCGGCTTCACGCTCAGCCTCCTGCCTTACGATATTTCCGTGCGCTTTCGCGCGCTCATCGATCAGCAGCCGAGCGCCTGGATATTCACCTCGGCAACGCTGGCGCTGGCAGGAAATTTCGAGCACTTCTCCACGCGCCTGGGCTTGAGCGATGCCGCCACCCTGTGCCTTGATAGCCCCTTCGACTACCAGCGCCAGGCCCTGCTTTACCTGCCGCCGGGGCTGCCGGACCCGGGCGCCGCGAATTACACGGCAGCGGTGCTGGAAGCCGTGCGGCCGCTGCTCGATGCGAGTGACGGTGGGGCGTTTCTGCTGTTTACCAGCCACCGCTCGCTCCGCAGCGCCGCGCGGACGCTGCGCGCCGGGGACTGGCCCGCGAGCTGGCCGCTGCTGGTGCAGAACGACGCGCCGCGCGAACTGCTGCTGCGCCGTTTTCGCGACTCCGGTCGCGCCGTGCTGCTCGGTACGGCGAGCTTCTGGGAAGGGGTCGACGTGCAGGGCGTGGCGCTGCGGCTGGTGATGATCGACAAGCTACCCTTCGCGCCTCCGGACGATCCGCTGGTGCGCGCGCGCGTCCAGCACCTGGAATCGCAGGGCCTCAATGCCTTTCGCGACTACCAGCTACCCGAAGCGGCGCTCGCGCTCAAGCAGGGCGTCGGACGCCTGATCCGCAGCGAAGAGGATCGCGGCGTGGTCATGATCTGCGATCCACGGCTCCTCGCCCGAGGCTACGGACGCTCGCTCCTGGCGGTCCTGCCGCCCATGCGGCCGACGCGCGCGGCGGAGGAAGCCATCGCAATGCTGAGCCGGTGTGCCCGCGAAGTGGCGCTGGCGTGAAGCTGCTGGCGCTCGATACCGCGACCGACTGCTGCAGCGTGGCACTGTGGCATGAGGGCGAACTGCACAGCCGGGAGCGCCTGGCCGAGCGCGGTCATGGCGCGCATATCCTGGGCATGATCGAGGAAGTGCTGGCCGTGGCGGGCTGGTCCCTGGCAGTACTCGATGCGATCGCCTTCGGGCGTGGTCCGGGTGCCTTTACCGGCCTGCGCCTGGCGGCCAGCCTGACTCAGGGACTGGCATTTGCGGCCGGGCTGCCGGTCATCCCGGTCTCCGACCTGCGGGCGCTGGCGCAGCAGGCGCTGGCCAGTCCGCAGCCGCCGGCGCGCACGCTGGCTTGCCTGGATGCGCGCATGGGCGAGCTGTACTGGGCGGGGTTCGATCAGGTCGATGGCCATGCCCAGGCGGCAACCCTCGAAGCGGTGGCCGGCCCCGAGGCCGTGATCGCGGCGGCACGCCAGTGGCTGGGCGGCCGGTCCGCTGCGGGTGCCGGTTCCGGCTTTCTCGCTCACCCGGTGCTGGCAAGCGCTCTGTCGCCGCCGTTGCAGCCCGTGCTGGGGCGAATTACACCGCACGCCCGGGAAATCGCCCGGCTGGCGGCGCACGATGGGCTGGCCCTGGCCGTGCCGGCCGAGCGGGCCCTGCCGGTCTATTTGCGTAACAACGTTGCAATCGTTCCGGGCGCAGCCGCTGGTTCCTAGTTCACTTGCCTTGTCATGGATCTGTCATACACCATGGCTAACGTGGCGCCGCACAGCCTGCGCCCTCGTTCATGACACCGAAACACATTCTCATCGTGGAAGACGAGCGGCCGATCCGCGAGATGATCGCCTTTGGCCTGAAGCGCGCGGGTTTCGAGGTGCGCGAAGCCGAGGACAGCCGCGCCGCACGCTCCGCGCTCGCCGATCGGCGCCCCGACCTGATACTGGTCGACTGGATGCTGCCCGATACCAGCGGACTGGAGCTGACGCGCTCGCTCAAGCGCGAGCGCGACACGCGCGACCTGCCCATCATCATGCTCACCGCGCGCGCGGCGGAGTCAGACAAGGTGGCCGGCCTGGACGGCGGTGCCGACGACTACCTGACCAAACCCTTTTCACCGCGCGAGCTGCTGGCGAGAGTCAATGCCTTGCTGCGTCGAACCGCGGGCCAGGACGAAACCGAGGCGGTCGGCCACGGCGCCCTGCTGCTCGATCGCGCCGGCCACAGGGTGAGTGCCGCGGGCCGGCCCGTGCCCCTGGGACCGACCGAGTACCGGCTGCTGGAGTTCTTCATGCTGCACCCCGACCGTGTATACAGTCGCGAGCAATTGCTCGATCGCGTGTGGGGAGGCAACGTCTACGTGGAAGAACGCACCATCGACGTGCACATCCGCCGGCTCCGCAAGGCGCTCGAAGGCTATGACTGTGACCAGTATGTCCAGACGGTGCGCGGGGCCGGCTACCGCTTTTCCGCGCGGGTAGAGGCCTGAGGCACGGCCCCGGGTCGATCCTGAGCCGATGAGTTTTCCCTCCTGGTGGGGTCCGTTGGTCCGCGCGTCGGTGCTCGCCGGCACCGCCCTCCTGGCCGGGCTGCTGATCGGCCACCCCGCGCTCACTGTGGCTCTGGTGCTGGCGGCGATGCTGGCTCGCCAGCAGTACATGCTGGAGCGCGTGCGCCAGTGGCTGCGGCGCGACCGGGTCGACCTGGCGCCGGACGCCGGCGGCGCCTGGGGCGATGTCATCGGACTGATCGGGCGGCTGTTTCGCCGCAAGCAATACCACAAGCGGCGCATGCTGCAATTGCTGCGCGAGCTGCGCAACTCGACCGCAGCGATAGCCGACGGCGTGGTCATGCTGAACCCGGCGGCGGAGATCCTGTGGTTCAACCGGGCGGCCGCACGCCTGCTGCACCTGCGCGGGCGCACGGACATCGGCTTGCGCGTCGACAATCTGGTGCGCCGGCCCGAGTTCGTGCATTACCTGCGCTCGGGCGAATACACGACACCGGTGGTGGTGCAGGCCAGCGGGCTGTCCGATCAGTACCTGCACTTCCAGATCGTGCCCTACGGTGCCGGCCAGCTGCTGCTGCTGGTGCGCGATGTGACCCAGCAGGCGCGCCTCGAGGAAATGCGCAAGGACTTCGTCGCCAATGCCTCGCACGAGCTGCGCTCTCCACTCACCGTCATCTCGGGCTACCTGGAAACGCTCTCACAGGACGAGAGTATCGATGCGGGCCTGCGCGGGCCCCTCGAGGCGATGCGGCGCCAGGCGCTGCGCATGACGGCGATCGTCCACGATCTGCTCGAGCTTTCACGCCTGGAGGCCGAGGAGGGCAAGCCGGCCGGAGAGACGGTCGACGTCGGCGGCCTGCTCGCCCGCCTGCGCAGCGATCTGCTGGCGCGCCTCGGCGGTTCGCGGGAAGTGCAGATACTCGTGGAGACCACCGACCGCCTGTTCGGCGTCGAGGCGCAACTGCATTCAGCCTTCGGCAACCTGCTGGAGAACGCCGCCAAATACACGGCCGCTGACGGCACCATCACGATGCGCTGGTGGCGCGATGAACACGGCGGCCATGTCGCCGTGGCTGACACCGGCATCGGCATCGCTGCCGCGCACATTCCGCGCCTGACGGAGCGTTTCTACCGTGTTGACCCCGGCCGGAGCCGCGCCAGCGGCGGCTCGGGCCTGGGCCTTGCCATCGTCAAGCACGTGCTGCAGCGGCACAGCGCCCGGCTGCAGATCGAGAGCGAGGAGGGCAAGGGCAGCACCTTCAGCTGTCATTTTCCGCTGGCGCGCCTGGTGGCGGCGGGCTGACTTTGCGATTCGGCTCGCATTTTCTGCCTGCCGCTGGGCTATAGTTGCACACATCGACCGCCCGGAACCGATGTCCATGGAAGCCGCTGACCTCTCGCACCATACCTCCCGGCGCTTCAACGAAGATCTGGAGCGCGTCCGCACCAAAGTGTCCGCCATGGGCGGCTTCGTGGAGGAGCAGCTCAGCCGTGCACTGACGGCGCTGGTGGACGGCGACAGCGCACTGGGCCAGTCGGTCGCGACGCAGGACTACAAGGTCAACGGCATGGAGGTGTCGATCGACGAGGAATGCAGCCGCATCCTCGCCACGCGCGCTCCGGCGGCCGGGGACCTGCGCATGATTGTCGCGACGATCAAGGCCATCACGGATCTGGAGCGTATTGGCGACGAGTGCGAGAAAATTGCGCTGATCGCCGCACGCCTGGCCACCGAGGAACGGCCGGCTGACCACTATCGCGAAGTGAAGCACATTGGACGTGCGGCGCAGGGCATGGTTCGCGATGCGCTCAACGCCTTCGCGCGTCTCGATGCCGACCTGGCCGTGCGTACGGCCCGGAGCGATCGCATTGTCGACGAGGAATATGAGTCCATCCAGCGCCAATGCATCACTTTCATGATGGAGGATCCGCGCATGATCCGCCGTGCGCTGGACATCATGTGGGTCGTGCGCGCACTTGAGCGCATCGGTGATCATGCCAAGAACGTCTGCGAGTATGTCATCTACATGGTGCACGGCAAGGATGTGAGGCATCGCTCGCTGGAGCGTGTCGAGCAGGAGCTCAAGAACCACAATGCCCGCGACTGAGCCGGCTGGCGGCACTCCGCACCGCAGCCTGCGAACGACGCTGACGCGGCGGAGCCTGAATTTTGCCGGGCTCCTGTGCTGCGTGGGCCTGCTGTGCTACGCCTGGTACGTACAGGGCGTACTCAGGGTCGATCCCTGTCCGCTGTGCATTTTCCAGCGCGTCGGCGTGGCTGCGATCGGCGCGCTATTCCTGATGGCCTGGCTGCACGCCCCGAAGTCCTTTGGCGCGCGCATCTATGGCGTGCTCCTGGCCGGTGCCGCGCTGCTGACCATGGTGGTCGCGGCACGGCACGTGTGGATCCAGCACCTGCCTGCAGGTGCCGTGCCGGCCTGCGGCGCCACGCTGAATTACATGCTGGATGTGTTTCCCCTGACCGACGTCATCCGCAAGGTGCTCACCGGTTCGGGCGAGTGCCACCAGGTGAACTGGACCTTTCTGACGCTGGCAATGCCGACCTGGGTGCTGATAGCCGCCGCAGCGCTCGGGGTGCTCGGCGTCTGGGCGAACTGGGTGACCCCGCGGCGCTGAGTCAGGTACCGCGCGCTAGGCGAGCAGGTTGCGGAGCGACTGCAGGTACATGGTGTGCAGCGTCTCGATGTCCGCGAGCCGCACGGATTCGTCGACCATGTGAATCGTCCCGTTCGGTACCCCGAGCTCCACCACTTCGGCTCCCATGCCGGCAATGAAGCGCCCGTCGGAGGTTCCGCCGTCGGTGGAGAGTGCGGGCTCATGCCCGGTCACCTGTCTGACGGCGGCACTCACGCCTGCCAGCAACCTGCCCTGACGGGAATAGAAAGGCTCGCCGGAGAGGTACCACTCCAGCGTGTAGCGCACGCGGTGGCGCGTGAGTGTGTCCTCGACGAGGCGCTTCAGCCCGTCGGAGCTCTGCACGGGCGAATACCGCAGGTTGAAACGCACCTGCAACTCGCCGGGGATCACGTTAGGCGCGCCTGTGCCTGCATTCAGGTTGGAAACCTGGAAGCTGGTGGGCTGGAAATGCTCATCGCCGTGGTCCCAGACATGGCTGCTGAGTTCCGCCAGCGCCGGCGCGAACCGGTGGACCGGGTTGTCGGCCAGTTGCGGATAGGCAATGTGCCCCTGCACGCCGTGCACCGTGAGACGTCCGGACAGCGAGCCGCGCCGCCCGATCTTGATCATGTCGCCGGCAACCCGCTCGCTCGAGGGCTCCCCGACGATGCACCAGTCGATGTGCTCGTTGCGTTTCAACAGGGTTTCGACGACTTTTCTTGTGCCATCGACCGATGGTCCTTCCTCGTCGCTGGTAATCAGGAAGGCGATCTTCCCCTGATGCCGCGGGCATTCGACGATGAATGATTCAGTGGCGGTAACCATGGCCGCCAGCCCACTCTTCATGTCCGCGGCACCGCGGCCGTAGAGCACGTCAGCGCGGATTTCAGGCCGGAACGGGTCGGAATGCCATTTCTCCAGCGGTCCGCTGGGCACCACGTCAGTGTGGCCGGCGAAGCACAGCACTGGTTTGCCCTGGCCGCGCGTCGCCCAGAGATTATCGACACCGCCAAAGCGGAGCTTTTCGATGCCAAAGCCGAGCGGCTCGAGCCGTGCCGCAATGACGTCCTGGCAGCCCCCGTCGGCGGGTGTGACGGAACGGCGGGCCATCAGATTCCGGGTCAGCTCTAGGGTCGCAGACATTGGGTTCGCATTGCGCTCCTGTGGTGCATATAAGTGGAGATGGACCACGCGCCTTATACGGTGCCCCGGCCCCTGGAGCAAGGCCCGCAAGCACAATGACGGTCAATGCAATCATGGAGATGCGCCACGTCCGGGCCATCCTGACACACAACTGTCACACCGGGCGGCTATAACAGCGCGCATTCCTGCACCTTCTACGGCACGACCAAAAAGGGGATCAAGCAAGTGAGTACCAGCAGCATCAGGATCCGCAGCCTCCTTGGAGCACTGGCGATCGCCGCCACCGGCATCGCCGCGGCCACCGATATTTCAGGCGCCGGCGCGACCTTTCCCTATCCCGTCTATTCGAAGTGGGCGGAGGCCTACAAGGCGCAGACCGGTGTCGGCCTGAATTACCAATCGATAGGATCGGGCGGCGGCATCAAGCAGATCAAGGCTGCGACGGTGACCTTCGGTGCCTCGGACAAGCCGCTGGAGCCCAAGGACCTGAGCGAAGCTGGTCTGGTGCAATGGCCGATGGTCATTGGCGGGGTGGTGCTGGTGGTCAATATCCCGGGCTTAAAGGCCGGGGAATTGCAGATCGACGGACCCACACTGGCGAGCGTCTATCTGGGTGAAATCACCAAGTGGAACGACGCGCGTATCAAGGCGCTCAATCCGAAGGCCGCGCTGCCCGACCTGGCGATCGCGCCCGTGTACCGCTCCGATGGATCGGGCACGAACTTCCTGTTCACCAATTACCTGGCGAAAGTCAGCCCGACTTTTCAGAGCAAGGTCGGCGCCAACACCTCGGTCGAATGGCCGACCGGGATTGGTGCCAAGGGCAACGAGGGTGTGGCCAACATGACCACACAGACCGGTGGTGCGATCGGCTACGTGGAATACGCCTACGCCAAGCAGAACGCGATGACCTACCTGCGCCTCAAGAATCATGAAGGCAAGTTTGTCGCGCCCGAGGCGAAGGCTTTCCAGGCGGCAGCGGCGAACGCTGACTGGGAAAAGGCCGAGGGCTACTACCTCATTCTCACCGACCAGGCGGGTGCAGAGTCCTGGCCGATCACCGGCGCGAGCTTCATTATCATGTATCGCCAGCCCAAGGACGCGGCCGCGGCGTCCGAAGCGCTCAAGTTCTTCGCCTGGGCCTACCAGAACGGCACCGACATGGCCAACCAGCTCGACTACGTGCCGCTGCCGGAAAAGCTTGTTAAGTGGGAACGCATGAACACGCAAGCATTGGCACTGCGATCGCACTTGCAACGTGAGGCGCGCACCGAGGGCGTGTTTCGCCTCGCCACCAAGTTTTCAGCGATCCTGGTCCTGGCGCTGCTCGCCGGCGTCATTCTCTCGCTGATCTACGGCAGCTGGCCGGCCTTGGCCACGTTCAGGTGGTCGTTCGTGACCGGCGAGCGCTGGAACCCGGTCACCGAGGTTTTCGGCGCGCTCACGCCGATCTATGGAACGATCGCGACGTCGATCATCGCCCTGCTATTTGCGGTCCCGCTCAGCTTCGGCATTGCCGTCTTCCTCACCGAGACCTGCCCGCGCTGGCTGCGCGGGCCGATCAGCATGGCGATCGAACTGCTGGCCTCCGTTCCGAGCATCGTCTACGGCATCTGGGGTCTGTTCGTGCTGGCGCCCATCCTGCAGCACACCGTGCAGCCCTGGCTCATCGAGCACCTGGGACCGCTGCCCGTGGTGGGCGTGCTGTTCCAGGGCCCGCCCTTTGGCATCGGCCTGCTGACGGCCGGCGTCGTACTGGCGATCATGGTGCTGCCCTTCATTACTTCAGTGATGCGCGAAGTGTTTCGCATGGCGCCGCTGTCGCTGAAAGAGGCGGCCTACGGGCTGGGTGCGACGCAGTGGAATGTAGTGTGGGATGTCGTCATGCCCTGGTCCCGCGCCGGCGTGATCGGCGGCATCATGCTGGGCCTGGGGCGCGCGCTGGGCGAAACGATGGCCGTGACTTTCGTGATCGGCAATGCGCATCGGATCAGCGCTTCCTTATTGGCCCCGTCGACCACGATTTCCGCATCGATCGCCAATGAGTTCGCCGAGGCCGTAGGGGACCTCTACACCTCCTCGCTGTTTGCGCTCGGACTGCTCCTCTTCGTCCTCACCTTCGCGGTCATTGCCGGCGCGCGCCTGCTGCTCATGCGCCTGGAACGCAATGCGGTGCGGCGCGTATGAACGTCCTGCGCCGCCGCCGCATCGCCAACGTCGTTGCCTTCAGTGCTTCCACGATTGCCACGGTGATCGGCCTGGCGATCCTGTGCGCGATCCTCTGGACGCTGCTGTCGCGGGGCCTGGGCGGGTTTTCGCTGAGAGTCTTTACCCAGATGACGCCCGCGCCCGGCAGTTCTGGCGGACTGCTCAATGCCATCTTCGGCAGTGTGCTCATGACACTGCTCGGGATCCTGATCGGCGCGCCGATCGGGCTGCTGGCGGGCACTTACCTGGCCGAGTACGGACGCAGCAGCCGGCTCAGCACCGTGGTGCGGTTCATCAACGACGTCCAGCTCAGCGCTCCCTCGATCATCATCGGCATGTTCGTGTATACGGTGGTGGTGGCGCGCGTGGGTCATTTCTCCGGCCTGGCGGGCGCCATTGCCCTGAGCATCATCGCCCTGCCGGTTATGGTTCGCACCACCGAGGACATGCTGAACCTGGTGCCCAAGAGCATGCGCGACGGGTCCGCGGGGCTCGGCGCGCAGCCCTGGCGCACGATCACGCACATCGTGTACCCGGCGGCGCGCAACGGGCTGCTCACCGGCGTGCTGCTGGCCGTCGCGCGCATCAGTGGCGAGACCGCGCCGCTCATGTTCACCTCGCTGAGTAACAACTTCTGGAACAGCAGTCTCAACAAGCCCATGGCCAGCCTGCCCATCGTGATCTTCAACTTCGCGATGAGCCCGTACAAGGACTGGCAGCAGCTCGCCTGGGTGGGGGCGCTGCTGATCACGCTGTTCGTGCTGTTCCTCAGTATCGTGGCCCGCTCAGTGTCGTCGCTGTTCGGTCAGCACGCCAATCCAGGGGAGTGAGAGGGGGATCGATATGGAGAAGGTTGAACTTGGAACCCACATACTCAGCCGTTTCAACGAGGATCTGGAACACCTGCGCAACGATGTGCTGCAGATGGGCGGCCTGGCCGAATCGCAGCTGCAGCAGGCATTGCAGGCCCTGGCGGAGGGCAATGCCGGCCTGGCCGGTGACGTGATCACCAATGAGGCGCGCGTCAACCTGATGGAGGTCGAGATCGACGACGAATGCAATCGCATTCTTGCCACGCGGGCACCGACGGCGTCGGACCTGCGGCTGGTGCTGGCCATCATCAAGACGATCACCGACCTGGAACGCGTCGGCGATGAGGCGCACAAGATCGCCAACATCGGCTTGCGCCGTGCCGGCATGGACCGCCGCGCCGGGGACGGTTATCGCGTGGTGCGCCATCTGGGGCGCGAAGCGATCGCGCTGCTGCACGGGGCACTGGACGTGTTTGCGCGCCTGGACGCCAAGTCGGCGCTCGCGGTCGCCAAGCGTGACCGGGTGCTGGACGAGGAATACGATGCCATTCAGCGCCAGTGCATCACCTTCATGATTGAGGATCCGCGCACGATTCGCGCATCGATCGACCTGCTGTGGGTGGCGCGCGCGCTCGAGCGCGTCGGCGATCATGCCAAGAACATCTGCGAGTACGTCATCTACATGGTCGGCGGACGCGACGTGCGCCATGTCTCGCTGCAGGATGTCGAGCGCTCGATGCAGCTGGGCGCCGCGGCGCAGGGCGCCACCGCGCCCCCGCCACCGGGGCTGCCTGGATCCACCGGATGAACAGCCTCGCGAGCGGAGGTGCGCCAGCGCCTGGCACCGGTGCGGCGGTACCGGCCATCGCCGGTGAGCGGGCCCATTGGCCGGCGAATCCGCGTGCATTGTCAGAGCACCTGAGTTTCTATTACGGCGCCAACCGGGCCCTCAAGGACATCAGTCTGCCCGTGGCCGATCGGCGCGTGACGGCCATCATCGGGCCCTCGGGCTGCGGCAAGAGCACCTTCCTGCGCTGCTTCAACCGCATGCACGACCTGCAGGCCGGGAATCGCTACGAGGGATCCATCACCCTGTACCCCGAGAACATCAATCTCATCGGGCGCGGGGTCGATCCAATCGAAGTACGCATGCGCATCGGCATGGTGTTCCAGAAAGCCAATCCGTTCCCGACCTCGATCGCCGAGAACGTCACCTACGGGCTGCGGCTGCGCGGCATGAAGAATCGCGTTCGGCTCGCCGAGGCGGTGGAACAGGCACTCGCCAGCGCCGCGCTCTGGGATGAAGTCAAGGACCGGCTCAACGAGTCGGCGATGGCCCTGTCCGGCGGGCAAATGCAGCGTCTGTGCATCGCACGGGCCCTGGCCACGAATCCCGAACTGATCCTGTTCGATGAGCCGACCTCGGCACTCGATCCGATCGCGACCGCCAAGATCGAGGAGCTGATCACGACGCTGCGCGAGCAGGTGACGGTGCTGATCGTGACCCACAATATGCAGCAGGCGGCGCGCCTGTCGGATTACACGGCATTCATGTACTTTGGCGAGCTGGTCGAGTACGATGAGGCCGCAAAGATCTTCACGAACCCAGCCAAGAAGGCGACGGAAGACTACATCACCGGTCGCTATGGCTGAGCGTTGAAGGCCGGTAACAAAAACATCACATAGCCGCGCTGGTGTCACGCCAGTGTCATGCACCCTGTGTACTTTGCCGAACCAACGGCGGGCCCGCAGCGGCGTGCTGATCCAGCGATACCAAGACCCTCTATTCATAGGAGAGCTTCATGTCCAAGCAGATTTGCGCCGCAGTTGCCCTGGCAGGTTGCGGACTCATTCAGACGGCGTATGCAGATACGGCGGTAACCGAGAACACAACCGTCGGCGGTCGGGCCTTTATTGATCTGACCAGCCTGGACGCCAAGAGCGCGGGGGTGAAGACGGCCGCCAGCGGCTTCGGACTGGACGTCACGCGTTTCTACCTCATCCTTGATCACACCTTCGACGAGATCTGGTCGGCCAATCTGACGACCGACTTCAACTACGTGAGCGCCGATTCCGAGACGCAGGTGTTCATCAAGAAAGCCTATGTGCAGGCCAAGATCTCGGACGCCTTTGTGCTTCGCGCGGGATCGGCCGATCTGCCCTGGATTCCCTTCGTCGAGGGGAACTACGGTTATCGCTACGTCGAGAAGATGATCGAGGACCGCTTGAGCTTTGGCTCGACGGCGGACTGGGGTGTGCACGCCAGCGGCAAGATGGCTGATGGCATGTTCGGATATGCCGTGTCCACGATCGAAGGCAACGGCTACAAGAACCCGACACGCTCCAAGACCCTGGACTGGGAAGGCCGCGTGAATTTCACGCCCATCAAGGGACTGACGGCAGGGCTCGGGTTCTATAACGGCAAGCGCGGCAAGGACTTCGAGGGAACGCCGATGCCGGTGCTGCATACGGCGCAGCGCTGGGATGCGCTGCTCGCCTACACAACGGATCAGTTTCGCGTCGGCGGCGAGTACTTTACGGCCGATAACTGGACCGCGGTGACCCTGGTCCCCAAAGATTCGGCGGACGGCTACTCGGTGTGGGGCTCGGTGAATTTCACGCCCAAGGTCTCCGGCTTCCTGCGCTACGACAGCGCCAAGCCGAACAAAGACACGAGCCCGACCAAAAAGGACGAATACTTCAACCTCGGCATCAGCTGCAAGCCGCGCAAAGGCGTGGATCTCGCAGTGGTGTACAAGCACGATGAACTCAAGACAGGCTCGGTCAAGACCAGCGAGTTCGACGAGTTTGGTGTCTGGTCGCAGATCAGCTTCTGAGGCGACCGCGGCCCGGCTGGCACGGCGCCGGTCCGGCGATGTCCGCCCGACAGGGCGGCGCCGGATGGCGCCTTGCCATATCTTTGGGGCACAATGAATACGCCCGGACCGGCCGCAAATCGTGTGCTGCCGCGCCCGCATCACGAGGTCCTGCCGTTCATGATACCGGCGACGGAAGTGGATACCGGAGTGCTGCCAGCCACTCGCGTCAGGGCGACTCCCCGGATAGCGGTGGACGAGACGCGGCGCACGCTGGCGCTGCAGGCGGCGACCAAGGCGCGCGTCGAGGCGCTCAATTTCTATTACGGCGATCTGCGTGCGCTCAAGAATCTGAATTTCGAGATCCGCGAGCACCAGGTCACGGCCCTGATCGGTCCCTCCGGTTGCGGCAAGAGCACCCTGCTGCGTTGCTTCAACCGCATGCACGACCAGCAGGGCGGCACGCGCTACGAGGGGCGCATCATCCTTTACCCCGACGACATGAACCTGGTGGCGGGCGATGTCGATCCAATCGAAGTGCGCATGCGCATCGGCATGGTATTCCAGAAGCCAAATCCCTTTCCAAAATCGATCTTCGAGAATGTCGCCTACGGATTGCGCGTGCGGGGCGTGAGTTCCCGCCTGGAGCTGACACAGGAGGTCGAACGCGCGTTGCGCGCAGCGGCCCTGTGGGATGAAGTGAAGGACCGCCTCGCCAGTTCGGGCCTTTCGCTCTCAGGTGGCCAGCAACAGCGCCTGTGCATCGCGCGGGCGCTGGCGACCGAGCCCGAAATCCTGCTGTTTGACGAGCCCACCTCGGCTCTGGACCCGATCGCCACCGCACGCATCGAGGAACTCATCACCAGCCTGCGCGAGCGTGTCACGGTCATCATGGTCACGCACAACATGCAGCAGGCGGCGCGCGTGTCGGATTTCACCGCCTTCATGTATCTGGGCGAGCTGATCGAATTCGACCAGACCAGCACGATCTTCACCAACCCGGCCAAGCGGGCAACCGAGGACTACATCACCGGTCGCTACGGGTAGGCGCGTCAGTCCATCCGCAGCAGTTCGTTGATGGAGGTCTTGGCGCGCGTCTGTGCGTCCACGCGCTTTACGATCACCGCGCAATACAGCGAGTGGGTGCCGTCCTTCGCCGGCAGGCTGCCGGATACCACGACCGAGCCGGGCGGCACCCGGCCCTGCAGTATCTGCCCCGTCGTGCGATCAAGGATTCGCGTGCTCTGGCCGATGAAGACCCCCATGGAGATCACCGAGCCCTCACCCACGAGCACGCCCTCGACGATCTCCGAGCGGGCGCCGATGAAGCAATTGTCCTCGATGATGGTCGGGCCGGCCTGGAGCGGCTCGAGCACACCGCCGATGCCGACGCCGCCCGACAGGTGCACATCCCGGCCGATCTGCGCGCAGGAGCCGACGGTCGCCCAGGTGTCGACCATCGTCCCGGAATCGATGTAAGCCCCGATATTCACGTAGCTGGGCATCAGCACCGCGTTCGGTGCCACGTAGGCGCCGTGCCTGACCAGGGCGTGCGGTACCACGCGCACGCCTCCGGCGGCAAAGTCCGCCGCGCCGGTCCGCGCGTACTTGAGCGGCACTTTGTCGTAGAAGCGCGTGTAACCGGCCTCGATCGCCTGGTTGTCGTGCGTGCGGAAATACAGCAGGACCGCCTTCTTGAGCCACTCGTTGACGAGCCAGCGACCCGCACTGCGTTCCGCGACCCGCTGCGCGCCGCTGTCCAGGAGCCCCACGGTGGCGTCGATCGCCGCGGCCAGGCCGGCATCGACGTTGGCAGCGCTGAGGGCGTGGCGCTGTTCGAAGGCGGCCTCGATGATCGGCCGCAGGGCCTGCGCGTTCAGGGCGTTCATGCGTTCTGGCGCTGGCTCAGGGCTTCGAGGAGTCGGGTGCGGAGCCGCTCCGCCGCGGCCTCGGCGAGCGGGCGGCTGGTGCGATCGGTTATATAGAACACGTCCTCGGCGCGCTCGCCCATCGTGCCGATCTTGGCGGCGCCCAGATCGACGTGCTCCTCCCACAGCACTTTGCCCACGTCGCAGAGCAGTCCGGGCCGGTCGCCGGCGACCAGCTCGAGCACTGAGCGGGCGTTGCGCTCATCGACGCTGATCGTGATCTGGGTCGGGGTCTTGAACACGCGCAGCTGGCGCGGTGCGCGGCGCATGACCGACAGGGGCGCCTCGTCCGGCCGCTTGAGCGACGCCCACAGCGCGCCGTGAATTTCGGCGAGCCGCGCCTCGTCGACGATCATCGCGCCGTCCTCCTCGAGCACGTGGTAGGTGTCGAGGGAATATCCGTTCCCCACCGGCGTGATGCGCGCATCGACGATGTTCAGACCGAGCTGGTCGAGTACCGCGGTGGCCCGCGCAAAACTATGGCGACGGTGCGGCGCGTAGATCAGGACCGCAATGGTGCCGCTGGCCGGCGGCGCCTCGACGTCGACACGGGCCTCCTCGCCGCTGCTGTCCGGGCTCGCCAGCACCCCGGTGTGGCGCGCGATCTCCGCCGGCGTGTAGCGCAGAAAGTAGGCCTCCGGGAGCCGCGCCCAGGCCGCGTCAATCTCCGCGGGCGAGAGGCCCGACTGCTCGAGCAGCGTGCGCGCACCCGCCTGGTTTTCGCGCACCAGTTCTTCCTTGTCTACGGGTGTCTCGAGGCCGCGCCGCAGGGCGCGGCGCGTCTTCTCATACAGGTCATGAAACAGGTGTGACTTCCAGGAATTCCACAGCTTTGGGTTGGTCCCGCGCACATCCGCGCAGGTGAGCACGTACAGGTAATCGAGGTGGTCTTCATCGCCGATCTTGCGCGCGAACTCATTGATGACCTGCGGGTCGCCGATGTCCTGCTTCTGCGCCGTCATCGAGAACAGCAGGTGGTGTTTCACCAGCCAGGCGACCAGGCGCGCTTCGTAGCGCGACAGGCCCTGCTCGAGACAGAAAGCCTCGGCATCCACGGCACCGAGCTCCGAATGATCGCCGCCGCGCCCCTTGGCCAGGTCGTGGAACAGGGCGCCGAGGTAGACGATTTCCTGCTTGGGCAGCTGCTGCATGATCGGGGAGACCAGCGGCAATTCCTGGTTGAACTCCGGTATGGCCAGGCGCCGCGCATTGCTGACGACGAACAGCGTGTGGGCATCCACGGTGTAGGCGTGGAACAGGTCGTACTGCATGCGGCCGACCACGCGCCCGAAGGCCGGGATGTAACGGCCCAGCACGCCGTAGTTGTTCATGCGGCGCAGCTCGTGGGTGACGCCGCGCGGCGCGCGCAGGATCTCGAGGAACAGCCGGTGATTGCGCGGGTTCTGGCGAAACTCCTCGTCGATCAGCCACAGGCTCCGTCCGACGGCGCGTATGGTGCCGGCGCGCACACCGCGCAACTCCGGGTGCTGTTCCAGCAGCGCAAACAGTTCGAGCAGCGCGGAAGGCTGGCGCGCGAACAGTTCCTCGCTGACCGCCTCGAGCGAACCGTCACGCACCTGAAACTGCGGCGTCAGGGGCTTGGGCGGCGTATCGTCGCTGAGGATCGCCTCGCGGAACAGCTGCAGCAGCAGTTCGTTGAGCAGCTGCACGTCCATGACGGTGCGGTAGTAGCGTTGCATCAGCTGCTCGACCGCCAGGGTGTAGGTGCCGTCCTCATAGCCAAAGCTGTGCGCGAGCCTGATCTGGTGATCGAAGAGCAGGCGGTCCTCATGCCGGCCGGTGAGCACGTGCAGCCCGAAGCGCACTTTCCACAGGAAAGTCTGCGCCTGCTGCAGGCGCAGCAGCTCCGAGGGCGTGAGAAACCCGTGCGTGGCCAGTTCGTCGAGGGATTCGGCGCCAAAATGGCGCTTGGCAACCCAGGCGATGGTCTGGATGTCGCGCAGGCCCCCTGGTCCGGTCTTGACGTCGGGTTCGAGGTTGTAGGCGGTGTCGTTGGCCTTCAGGTGGCGCTCCTGCTGTTCGCGCACCTTGGCGGCGAAGTAATCGCGTACCGGCCAGACCCGGTCAGGGGCCAGCGCTGCGCGCATCTGCGGCAAGAGCGAGCGCGAGCCGGCCAGCCAGCGCGCTTCCAGGAGCGTGGTCATCACCCCGACGTCCGCGATGCTTTCCTCGGCACACTCGCCGACGGTCCGCACGCTGTTGCCGACCTCCAGTCCGATGTCCCAGAGGAAGGCGAGGAAGCTGCCGACCTGGCCGCGCTCGCTTTCCCCGAGCGACCCCGGGGCCAGGACCATGATGTCGACATCCGAGCAGGGGTGGAGCTCGGCGCGCCCATAGCCGCCCACCGCGGCGAGCGTCAGGCGCTCGGCCAGATCGGCGCTCAGGTGCGCCTGCCACAGGCACGCCAGCAGGACATCGATGTAGGCGGCGCGGGCGCGCACCAGCGCCTCGACCGGTTCGTCATCGCGGAAGCGCTGCTGCAATTCCTGTTGTCCCTGGACGAGCAGCTGGCGGCAGTCCACAGCTGAACCGGCGCTCGCGCCCAGGAGCGAGGGCAGGCGCTCGAGCAGCGGCCAGTCGAGGCGAACAGCTTGCAGTGGGGCTACGTCGAGTGCAGCGGGGTCAGCGTTCATGCGGCGGCGCTGCGCTCCGCAGCGCTCAGCGTCAGCACCTCATGGCCGGTCGGGGTGACCAGCACCATGTGTTCCCACTGCGCGGAGAGCGAGTGGTCCTTGGTCACCACCGTCCAGCCGTCCGGCAGCACGTGCGTGTAGCGCTTGCCGGCGTTGATCATCGGTTCGATCGTGAAGACCATCCCGGCCTGCAGTTCCATGCCGCTGCCGGCCTCGCCGTAGTGCAACACCTGCGGATCCTCGTGATAGACGCGGCCGATACCGTGCCCGCAATACTCCCGCACCACGGTATAGCCGGCCGACTCAGTGTGCGTCTGTATGGCATGGCCGATATCGCCGAGGTGGGCCCCGGGGCGCACCAGCTCGATCGCCCGCCACATCGCGGCGCGACAGGTCTCGGTCAGGCGTTGCGCCTGGACCGGCGGCTTGCCCAGGTAGTACATACGGCTGGTATCGCCGTGGTAGCCGTCCTTGATGATGGCGACGTCGATATTGAGCAGGTCCCCGCCCTTGAGCACCCGGTCATTGGGAATCCCGTGACAAACCACATGGTTGACCGAAGTGCAGACTGTCTTGGGAAACCCGCGGTACCCCACGTTGGCAGGGACGGTGTGCTGGACACCGACGATGTATTCATTACATATGCGGTCCAGATAGTCGGTCGTCACCCCGGGCACCACATGCTCGCCGATCATGTCGAGCACGTCCGCGGCCAGGCGTCCGGCGGTGCGCAGGCGGGCCTGTTCCTCGGGGGACTTGAGGGTCACTTGGGTGGAGCGGAGCATGGGGGTGAGTTTGCCTGCCTGGGGCCTTGCCTAAACCGTTGTTCGGCCGGGAACTTCATGGTATAAAGCGCGGCCATTTTTGGCAACGCAATCCACACGCGTATCAGCACTTGCGGCCGGGTGTCCTGCGCCTCCGCGCCCTAACAGGCCGGAAGCCCAGAATCGCCGTCAAGGATACGCGGAGGCCCTAACCCGACGGAGATATTGACCATGTCCAGCTTGTCCATGCGACAGATGCTGGAAGCGGGCGTCCATTTTGGACACCAGACCCGCTTCTGGAACCCGAAGATGGCCCCCTACATCTTTGGCGAACGAAACCGCATCCATATCATCAATCTGGAACAGACCCAGCCCCTGTTCGTCGCGGCGACCGCCTTCATCAAGCGCGTCGTGGCCGACGGCGGCCGGGTGCTGTTCGTCGGCACCAAGCGCTCGGCGCGCGATGCGATCGCGGCGGAGGCCGTGCGCTGCGGCATGCCCTACGTGAACCAGCGCTGGCTGGGCGGCATGCTCACCAACTTCAAGACGCTGCGTCAGTCGATCAAGCGGCTCGCCAATCTGGAGGAACTCACGGCTTCCGGCGCCATTGAAAAGCGCGGCAAGAAGGAAGCGACCATGTTACGGCGCGAGATGATCAAGCTCGAAAAGAGCCTGGGCGGGATCAAACTGATGGAAGCGCTCCCGGACGTGCTGTTCGTGGTCGACGTGGGCCATGAGCACATCGCGGTGCACGAGGCGAGCAAGCTCGGCATACCGGTGGTCGCGATTGTCGACACGAACTGCTCGCCGGACGGGATCGATCACATCATTCCCGGCAACGACGACGCGATGCGCGCCATACAGCTGTACGCGAGCGTGATCGCCGAGGCCGTCATCGAGGGCAAGTCATCCGTGCCGCAGATGGCCGTTACCGAGGACGAGTTCGTCGAACTCGACGAGCACGGCAATCCGCGCCGCAAGCCTGGGCGCAATGCCCGGCCCACGCGCCAGGCGCCGATTCGCAGCCGCAAGCCGGCGCCGGCGCGCCGGCACGCGGTGGCGGCCGTGGCCGCCGCTGTGGTGGCGCCCAGTGCGGAAGTGCCCGCGGCACCGGCGGAAACTGCCGAGGCGGAGCTGAGCCCTGATCTGGATCTCGACGATGCCGTCGATGCCGTCGACGTCCCCGCCACGCCCAGCGCTACGGCCACGGTGCGCCGCCGCCCCGCGGCGGGTGCGGCGGGCACGCGCCGCGGCCCGCGCTAAAGAGCGGGGACCGCAGCCATGAGCGTAACGGCCGAGACCGTCCGGCAACTGCGCGAGCGCACGGGCGCCGGCATGATGGAGTGCAAGAAGGCACTGGTGGAGACCCAGGGCGATCTGGACTCCGCGGCCGAACTGATGCGCAGGCAGGGCCTGGCGAAGGCAGACAAGAAGGCCGCACGCGTGGCCGCGGAAGGGGTGATTGCCCTCGATAGCGCCGCCGACGGCCGCAGCGCCGCCATGGTGGAGGTCAATTGCGAAACGGATTTTGTCGCGCGCAATGAGCATTTTCAGGCCTTCGCGGCGGCGGTGGCGCACAGCGCCCGTACCGGCGCGGCCGCCGACCTCGACGCGCTCCTGGCGGCCAGACTCGCCTCGGGCGAGACCATCGATGAGGGCCGGCGCGCGCTGGTGGCGAAGATCGGCGAGAAGATCTCGGTGCGGCGCTTTACCCGCCAGTCCTCCACGGGTGCGCTGGGGACCTACCTGCACGGCACGCGCATCGGCGTGCTGGTGGCCCTCGACGGTGGCGATGCCGCGCTGGCGCGTGACCTCGCTATGCACATCGCCGCCAGCAATCCGCGCTATCTCAGCAGCGCGGACGTGCCGGCTGCCGTAGTGGACAAGGAACGCGAGATCCTGGAAGAACAGGCGCAGCGGGAGGGCAAGAGCCCGGAGATCGTCGCCAAGATGGTGATCGGGCGCCTGCGCAAGTCGCTGGCGGAAATCAGCCTGCTGGGCCAGCCCTTCGTCAAGGATCCCGAGCAGACCATAGAAAAGCTGCTCAAGAATGCCGGCGCGACCGTCCGCGAATTCCAGCGCTTTGAGGTCGGCGCGGGCATCGAGAAGAAACAGTAAGAATTCGTCGCCGCGGCCACGGCGCAGGCGGGCGCGGCCGGGCGCAACTAGAAGAGCTCTGTTGTGGCAGACTGCGCGCCACGACGGCTGAAGGAGTGCGCATGAAGGATGCTACGGGGACCCCGCGTTTTGCGCGCATCCTGGTGAAACTCTCCGGCGAGGCACTGCTCGGTGCCGCCGACTACGGCATCGACCCGATCGTCATCAAGCGGGTCGCCGGCGAATTGCGGGACGTGCAGGCCCTCGGCACGCAGACCGCGGTTGTCATCGGCGGCGGCAATATTTTTCGCGGTGCCGGCCTGGCGCGCGCGGGCATGGACCAACGAGGTGTGCGAGGACTACATCCGCCGCCGCGCCGTGCGCCACCTGGAGAAGGGCCGCCTCGTCATCTTCGCCGCCGGCACGGGCAATCCCTTCTTTACGACCGACACCGCGGCCTCGCTCCGCGCCATCGAGATCGAGGCGCAGCTGCTGGTCAAGGCCACCAAGGTCAACGGCATCTTTACGGCCGATCCACTGCAGAATGCCGCCGCGCAGCACTACCCGCGCCTCACCTTCGACCGTGTGCTGACCGAGCGGCTGAACGTGATGGACGCGACCGCCATCGTCATGTGCCGTGATCACCGCCTGCCGCTGCGCGTGTTCAACCTCAACAGCGGCGGTGACCTGCTGCGCATTGCGCGCGGCGAGGACGTGGGTACGCTCGTGACCAATGAGTGAGGCTCGCGTACCAGCATCGAAGCGCAAGGGGGCCGTATGCTTGAGGATCTGAGAAAGGACGCCAGCGCCCGCATGCAGAAGTGCGTGCAGGTGTTCCAGGCTGATTTGAAGAAGATGCGGACCGGCCGCGCGCATCCGAGCCTGGTGGAGCACCTCAAGGTCGACTACTACGGCGCCGACGTGCCCCTGCAGCAGGTAGCCAACATCAGCATCGAGGACGCGCGCACCCTGGTGATCTCGCCCTGGGAGAAGACCATGGTCGGGCCGATCGAGAAGGCCATTCACAAGTCGGACCTGGGGCTCACGCCGATGACCGCGGGTACCGTCATCCGCGTACCGCTTCCTCCGCTGACGGAGGAGCGGCGGCGGGACATCAGCAAGGTGGTGCGCCAGGACGCCGAAAATGCGCGCGTCAGCATTCGCAACGTGCGCCGGGACGTGCTGACCGATATCAAGGAACTGCTCAAGGAAAAGGAGATCTCCCAGGACGATGAGCGCAAGGCTCAGGAGGACATCCAGAAGCTGACCGACCGGTTCATCGGCGAGATTGATCAGCAGCTGGGGGCCAAGGAGAAAGAGATCCTGCAGGTTTAGCGTGAGCAAGCGAGCTGAACCAGTGGGATCACTGCCGCGCCATGTCGCCATCGTCATGGACGGCAACGGCCGCTGGGCCGAGGGACGCGGCCGCGATCGGGGCGCGGGCCACAGTTCCGGTATCAACCCGGTGCGCATGGTCATCGAGGAGAGCGTGCGCCACGGCATCGATGCCCTGACGCTGTTTGCCTTCAGCAGTGAGAACTGGTCGCGACCGGCCGCCGAGGTGGCCGGCCTCATGAACCTGTTCTGCGAGTCGCTCGATGCCGAGCTGCCTTCGCTCCAGGCCAATGGCGTGCGCCTGCGCTTCATCGGTGAGCTGGGTGTGCTGGCCGCACCGCTGCGGGAACGCATTGCACTCGCGAGCAGCGCGACCGCATCCAACCGCGCCCTGCGCCTGCAGGTGGCGCTCAGCTATGGGGGCCGGCAGGACATTCTGGCGGCGGCGCGCCGGCTGGCGGCGCGCTGCGAGCGGGGCGAGCTCAGCAGTGCCGAGCTGAAGGAGACGGATTTTGCCAGTGGCCTCGCCCTGGCCGGGCTTCCTGATCCGGATCTTTTCATACGGACCGGCGGGGAGCAGCGCGTCAGCAATTTTCTGCTCTGGAGCCTGGCCTACGCCGAGCTGTATTTCACCGATACGCTGTGGCCGGATTTCTCCGCGGCGGATTTTGCGCTGGCCCTGCAGCACTATGCCGGGCGCCAGCGGCGCTTCGGCCAGACCGGCGCGCAGGTCGCCCTCTGAGCATGGGCAAGCGAATCCTCACGGCGGTAATTCTCGGCGGCGTGGTGATCGCGGTCCTGTTTCTGGCTCCTGCCGCAGCCGCGCGCGTGCTGTTTGCCCTGTTCATCGCGGCCGGGGCCTGGGAGTGGTCCGTATTCCTCGGCGCGGAACAACGCGCCGCGCGCCTGGGGTACGTGCTGGCGGTCGCGCTGCTGGCCACGACGCTGCGGGTGCTGCTCGCCGGCCGCGCCGATTTTGCCGCGCTGATGCAGTTGAGCGCGCTGTGCTGGGCGCTGTCGCTGGTCTGGCTGCTGTTCGCGCCCCAGCGGGTGAGCCGCTGGTCGGCGGCGCTCGCTGGCGTGGCCGCGCTCGTGCCCACCTGGGTGGCTCTGACCCGCATGGTGGAATTGTGGCCGCGGGGCGCGCAATGGGCGTTGTTTGTGCTGGTGCTGGCCTTTTCCGCCGATACCGGTGCGTTCTTTGCCGGGCGCGCTTTTGGGCGCGTGAAGCTGGCGCCGCGCGTGTCCCCGGGCAAGACCTGGGAAGGCGTGATCGGCGGCATGGCGATGGCTGCGGTGGTCGGGGTGCTCGGGGCGCGCTGGTTCGCGCTGCCGGCCCAGCTCTTCCTGCCCTTGTGCCTGCTGAGCGCCGCCTTTTCCATTGTCGGGGACCTGACGGAGAGCATGTTCAAGCGCGCCGCGGGGCTCAAGGACAGCGGCCGTCTGTTTCCGGGCCACGGCGGGGTGCTCGATCGGATCGACAGCGTGCTGGGCGCCACGCCAATCCTGTGCGTCGGCCTGCTGTGGCTGGGAGTGGGCGCGTGATCGGCGTGGCTATCCTGGGGGCTACGGGGAGCGTCGGGCGCAGCACGCTGGATGTGCTCGAGCGGCACCCGGCCGACTATCGCGTCGTCTCGCTGGCCGCACGGACCGACGCGCGGCGTCTGGCCGAGCTGTGCCTGCGCTACCGTCCCGAGGTCGCGGTGCTCGAACACAGCGCCGCCGCCGGGGAACTGGAACAGCGCCTGCGTGAATCCGGATCGGCCACGCGCGTCGGCACGGGTGCCGCGGCGATCGTGGAGCTGGCGCGTGACAGCGCGGCTCCGGTGGTGATGGCCGCGATCAGCGGCGCGGCGGGGCTGCGCTCAACACTGGCGGCGGCAAGCGCGGGCAAGCGATTGCTGCTCGCCAACAAGGAGTCGGCGGTGATGGCGGGGCCGCTGCTGGTCGAGGCGACGCGCGCAGGCCAGGCCACCCTCGTGCCGATCGACAGCGAGCACAACGCGATCTTCCAGTGCCTGCCGGCGCACTATGCGCGCGCGCCGCGCGCCGCCGGCGTGCGGAGGATCGTGCTCACCGCGTCGGGCGGCCCGTTCCGCACGCGGCCGCTCGCCGCTCTGGACGCCGCTACGCCGCGACGGTGCTTTTCGGGATGGAGCCGCGCGATATCGCCGTGATCGTGCATCCGCAGAGCCTCGTGCACTCCCTGGTCGAATACCTGGACGGGTCGACCCTGGCGCAATTGGGCTCGCCGGACATGCGCACTCCGATCGCCCAGGCGCTGGCGTGGCCCGCGCGCATCGCGGCCGGTGTAGAATTCCTCGATCTGGCGAAGGTAGGCTCGCTGCAGTTCCGGGCGCCCGACCGCGCCCGCTTTCCGTGTCTGGGATTGGCGGAGGAGGCGGCCCGAGCGGGGGGTCTGGCCTGCGCCTGGCTCAATGCAGCGGACGAGGTAGCCGTCCAGGCCTTTCTCGACAAGCAGTTGAACTTTGGGGATATTCCGGGGGTCATTGACAGGGTCATGGCGCAAATGCCGGCGGGGGGTATGAGAGATCTGGATTCGGTGCTCGATGCCGACGCCGGCGCGCGTCAGTGTGCCGCCGGGGTGTTGAGCGAGTTCCATGCCGTGGGCCTGAGGACGCCGGCGTGACCCTGACCTGGATGTCGCTGCCGGGTTTTCTGGTCCTGGTGTGTGTACTGGTGACGGTGCATGAATTCGGCCACTACTGGGTGGCGCGGCGTCTGGGCTTCAAGGTGCTGCGCTTTTCGGTCGGGTTCGGCCGCGCCCTCTGGACACGGGTCGCGGGGCGCGATCGCACCGAATATGTGCTGGCCGCGGTGCCGCTCGGGGGGTATGTCAGGCTCCTGGACGAGCGCGACGGGCCCGTTCCTGCCGACGAGCTGCCGCGTTCCTTCACGCGCCGGCCGCACTGGCAACGCATCACGGTGCTGCTGGCCGGCCCTGCGTTCAACTTCCTGTTCGCGATCCTGCTGCTGGCCGGCATAAGTCTGGATCGGCCTGCTCGATGGGGTCACCGGCGCCCAATCGCTGTCTCTCACGGTGCGCGATGCCGGCGGGCAGGAGCGGCGCGCCCATTTCGATTTTGCCAGTGCAGCCGAGCGGCGCGCGTTGTCCGAGCCGGCAGCGGCGTTCGAACGCCTCGGCCTGCAATTCCAGGACGTGCCCATTCCGGCGGTGCTCGGTACGGTCTCCGGCGACGGTCCGGCGGCCCGCGCGGGCCTGAAGCGGGGCGATGAAATCCTGAGCGTCAACGGTGAGCCGGTGCACGACTTCGCCGCGCTGGTGGCCATCGTGCGCGCGCATCCGGACGCGACCCTCGCCATGCAGTATCGCCGTGCCGGCCTCGAGAGCACGACGCGCGTCGCCGTGGGCAGCGTGGTAGAGGGTGGCAAACGCTACGGTCGCATCCAGGTGGGCGGGCCGCCCCTGTCGAGTGTCCCCTCAGGGGGCATGGTGCGGCATGTCGATCTGGGGCCGCTCGCGGCCCTGAGTCCTGCAGTTACTGGTGGTGATCAGTCTGCTGCTTGGTTTCATGAACCTGCTGCCCATACCGATACTCGATGGCGGGCAGATCGTGATGCAGGCGATTGAATGGCTCAAGGGCAGCCCGCTGTCCGAGCGGGTACAGATCGTGGGGCAGCAGCTGGGCATCGTGCTTGTGGTGCTGCTGCTGGGCATCGCCCTGTACAACGATATCTCACGACAGTTTGGTTGACACCCCCTTAGGTAACGGCAGTTGCGCATGAATTATCGCGCGGGTTTCACGGCGCTCGTCCTGCTTGTGTGCGCCGCCGCCGCACCTGCGCCGCAGGCGCAGCAGGCGCAACCGGCGCAAAAGTCGGAACCGCCGCAATCGGCGCAACCGGCGCCGCCGCCGCAAGTGCCGCCGGCGCCACCGGTCCTGCCAGTACCGCAGGCGCCACTGGCCCTGCAGCTGCCGCAGGCGGTGGCCGGTGCCTTTACGGTCAGTGACATCAAGGTCGAGGGCCTGCAGCGCATCTCCGAGGGCACGGTATTCAACTACCTGCCGGTCAACATCGGCGATCAGCTGACGCCGCAGCGGCTGCGCGAAGCGCTGCGCGCGCTGTACGCCACGGGATTTTTCCGCGATGTCGAACTCAGTCGCGACGGCAACACGCTGTTGATCTCCGTGCTCGAGCGGCCTTCGCTCGAGAGCGTGGAGATCAAGGGCAACAAGGATATCAAGACCGAGGATCTGCAGAAGTCGCTCCGTAACGTCGGCCTGGCCGCGGGCAAGACCTTCAACCGCTCGACGCTGGAGGAGGTGACGCAATACCTCACCGACCAGTACTACAGCCGCGGCAAGTACGCCGTGACGATTGATTCCAAGGTGGAGGACCTCGCCAACAACCGCGTGCGCGTGAACCTCGATATCAAGGAGGGGAACCGCGCCAAGATCCGCCAGATCAACATCGTGGGCAATACGGTGTTCAAGGCCAAGGACATCCTCGAGACCCTGACGCTGAAGACCCCGAACTGGACCTCCTGGTACAAGCAGAGTGACCGCTACTCGCGCGAATCGCTCCAGGGAGACCTGGAGAAGATCCAGACCTACTACCAGGATCGCGGCTACGCCAATGCGCGCATCGATTCGGTGCAGGTCGCCATCTCGCCCGACAAGAGCGATGTGTTCATCACCGCCAACATCACTGAAGGGGTGGTCTACAGGATCTCCAGCGTCAAGCTCGCGGGCAACCTGGTGGTGCCCGAAGCGCAGCTGAAGTACCTGGTGCTCATAGCGCCGGGGCAGATTTACTCGCAAAAAGTCATATCCAGCACGCAGGAGCTGATCAAGAACCGGCTGGGCGCGGAAGGTTTCTATTTCGCCAAGGTCGAGCCGGTGCCGACGATCGACGAGGCCAAGCGTGAGGTGGCCCTCTCGCTGTTCGTCAATCCGGGCAACCGTGTGTATGTGCGCGAGATCAGCTTCAAGGGTACGACGCGCAGCAATGACGACACCCTGCGGCGCGAGGTGCGCCAGCTCGAGGGCGCCTTGCTGTCCAACGTGGCCCTCGAGCGCTCCAAGCAGCGCCTCGAGCAGCAGCCCTTCGTCGAGTCCGCCGAGTACGAGGCCAACCCGGTGCCGGGCTCGCCCGACCTCGTCGATGTCGTGTTCACCGTCAAGGAGCGCGCGAGCGCCAGCATCAGCGGCGGCATCGGCTATTCCGCCTCGCAGAAATTCATGCTCAACGGCAGCTTCCAGGACAGCGATTTCATGGGCAGCGGCGACAGTGTCGCGCTGCAGCTCGATTCCGGGCTCTACAACAAGCTCTACAGCTTTTCCCACACCAACCCGTACCTCACCATCGATGGCATTTCGCGCACCGTTTCGCTGAGTTACCGCAATTCGACCCAGTTCGTCTCGACCTCATCGAATTTCAAGTCGCAGAATGTCGCCGTCGGTCTCAACTACGGTATTCCGATCTCCGAGTTCCAGCGTCTGAGCGCCGGCGTGTCCCTGCAGCGCGTGGACCTGCTGACCTACCAGGGCAGCAGCGCGCAGCAGGCGGTCGACTGGGTGCAGGTGAACGGCCATCCCTATGACCGGGTGCTGCTGTCCACGGTGGTGCTCGGCGACGGCACCGCGGTGACCACCGCCACCACCCTGTACGGCAGCAAGTTCAGCACCCTGGAGATGAATCTGGGATGGCTCTTTGAATCGCGCAACCGCGGGCTGTTCGCCGATCGCGGCCAGCGTCATACGCTGGGCGTGAACTTCGTGCCCAGCGGCAAGGTGCGCTACTACGTCGCGAGCTACGAGGGCACGGTGTACGTGCCGCTGATCCTGCGCACCACGCTGTCCCTGGGCGTGGACGTGGCCTATGGCAACAGCCTCGGCGGCACCACCGCGCTCCCGCCGTACAAGCGCTTCTACGGCGGCGGACCGGACACGGTGCGCGGCTATACCGAGAGTTCGTTGGGCCCCGTGGACAGCAACGGCAACCCGTACGGGGGCAATCTGCTGACCACGGCGCGTGCCGAGCTGATCCTGCCGTTGCCGGCGAAATGGCAGACCAGCGCCCGCGCGGCGTTGTTTTTCGACTACGGCAACGTGTTTTCCACCGATAAGGTCAAATACGTCGGCCGCGACCTGACGACCCCGGTGGACTACAAATTCAAGTATGATCAGCTCAAGAAGTCGGTCGGAGTCTCGGTGCAGTGGCTGGCTCCCTCGCTCGGCGTGTTCCGCTTCAGCTACGGCATACCGCTGAACAAGTACGCCGGGGACGCAGTGCATTTTGCCGACCGCACCGAGACCTTCCAGTTTACGATTGGCGGTTCCTATTAGAGTCCTTGTACAACCATCCGGCGGTGCGCGGTGCCCGCCCTTTTCGGGAGCAAAGCAGTGAAGCGTTCGTGGATTGTTTCAGTCGCAGGAATATTGATGAGCGCGGCGGCGATGGGGCCGGCCAACGCCGAGATCAGAATTGGCGTGGTCAATGCGACCAAGCTGATGCAGGAGGCGCCGCAGGCCAAGGTCGTCACGGAGGCGCTGCGCAGCGAGTTTGCGGGCAAGCAGCGCGAGCTGAGCGCGCAGCAGGCGGCGCTGAAGGCCAAGCAGGAGAAGTATGAGAAGGACGGCCCCACCATGAGCGCCGAGCAGCGCCAGAAGGCGGAAAAGGAGCTGCGTGACGGCAACCGCGACTATTCGCAGAAGCTGAACGACGTGCAGGAAGACTTCAATACCCGCCAGAACGAGGAACTCTCGCGCCTGCAGAGTGCGATCGTTGCTGAGGTCCAGAGCTATGCGCTGTCGCAGAAATTTGACCTCGTGCTGACCGACGGCGTGATCTACGCGACCAACTCGCTGGACATCACGGCGGCAGTGCTGGCGGGGCTCCAGGCCCGGGCCGCCGCCGCGCCACCGGCAGGGCCGCCGGCAGCGCCGGCACCCAAGCCGGCCGCGCCGGCCCCGACTACCAGCAAGTAAGGGCGGATCCGCCGGAGCCGCCGATGAGCTTCGCGTTGGGCGAGCTGGCGGTGCGCTTTGGCTGCGAGCTGCGTGGCGATCCGGAGCTGCGTGTGGAGCGCGTGGCCACGCTCGCCGAGGCCGGCCCGGGCGATCTGGGCTTTCTCGCCAATCCACACTACCGCCCACAGCTGGCGGCGACCCGCGCTACCGTGGTCGTGATCGATGCGGCCAACGCCGCGCTCAGTCCGGTCGCTGCCCTGGTCAACGCGAACCCCTACGCGACCTACGCGCGCATGGCGGCGCTCCTGCATCCGCAGCCAACTTTTGCCGCTGGTGCTCATCCCAGCGCGGTGATTGATCCTGGCGCGCACATCGCCGCGAGCGCCAGCATCGGCGCCGGGGCCGTGATCGGGCGGGGCGCGCTGATCGGCGAGCGCACGCGCATCGGACCGGGTTGCCTCGTCGGTGACGGGGTCGCCATCGGGGCCGATAGCCTCCTGCACGCGGGCGTGACCGTGATCGCCGCGGCGCAGCTGGGTGAGCGGGCGCACATTCATCCCGGCGTGGTCATCGGGTCGGACGGGTTTGGCTTTGCAGCGGACGGCGGCGGCTGGACCAAGGTGCCGCAGCTCGGCGGCGTGCGCATCGGCGCTGACGTCGAGATCGGTGCCAATACGACGATCGATCGCGGCGCCATCGGCGACACCGTCATCGAGGCGGGGGCCAAGCTGGATAACCAGATCCAGGTCGGCCACAACGTCTACATCGGTGCGCACACGGTGATCGCCGCCTGCGTGGGCATATCGGGCAGTACCCGGATCGGCGCGCGCTGCATGATCGCCGGGGCAGTCGGTATCGTCGGCCATCTGGACATCTGCGATGATGTGGTGGTGACCGGCCTGTCGATGGTGTCGCATTCGATCACCGCGCCTGGGGTCTATTCAGGCGGGATTCCAGCTGAGCCGGCGGCGCTCTGGCGGCGGCTGGTGGGCCGCTTCAAGCGCCTCGATGCGCTGGCCGAGCGGGTGAGGCGGCTGGAGCGCAGCAACAAACAGGGGCCCTAAGCGATGAATGAACCGGTGCAGCTCGACATCCACGCCGTACTGAAACGGCTCCCACACCGCTATCCCTTTCTGCTGGTCGACCGCGTGCTCGAATGCGTGCCGGGCAAGAGCATCCGCGCACTCAAGAACGTCACCGTCAATGAACCCTATTTTCCGGGCCACTTCCCGCATCGGCCGGTCATGCCGGGTGTGATCATCATCGAGGCCCTGGCGCAGGCGGCCGGTATCCTGGCCTTCGTCACGGCCGGAGTCTTTCCGGATGAGAACTCGGTGTTCTATTTTGTCGGTATCGACAAGGCGCGGTTTCGCCGGCCGGTCGAACCCGGGGATCAGCTCATCCTGACCGCCAAGCTGGAGCGGAATCTGCGTGGCATCTGGCGCCTGTCGACGCGCGCCACCGTCGATGACGCCGAGGCCGCCGCCGCCGAGCTCATGCTGGCGCCCGGCATTGCCAACGCCGCGGCGGCTGAGCCGGGCCCATGATCGACGCGCACGCGGTGGTCTCGCCGCAGGCCGAACTCGCCGCCGACGTCCAGGTCGGCCCCTTCTCGGTCATCGGACCGGGCGTGCGCATCGGGCCGCGTACCCGCGTCGGTCCGCACGTGGTCATCACCGGCCTGACGACGATCGGTGCCGACAACCAGTTCTTCCAGTTCGCCTCGATCGGTGACGCGCCGCAGGACAAGAAATACAAGGGTGAGCCGACGCGGCTGCAGATCGGCGAGCGGAACGTGTTCCGGGAGTGCTGCACCGTCAATCGCGGCACCGCTCACGACGAGGGCGTCACGCGGGTCGGCGACGACAACCTGCTCATGGCCTATACCCACGTCGCGCACGACTGCAGGCTGGGCAACCGTATCGTCATGGCCAACTGTGCGACGCTCGGCGGCCATGTGCAGCTGGGCGACTGGGTGGTCATGGGCGGGCTGGCCGCGATCCACCAGTTCTGCAAGATTGGTGCGCACGCCTTCATCGCCAACAATGCGGCCGTGACGCGCGATGTGCCGCCCTACGTGATGGCGGTCGGCCAGCCGGCGGCGCCGCATTCCGTGAACAGCGAGGGCCTGAAGCGACGCGATTTCAGTGCCGGGCAGATCCGCAATATCCGCGAGGCCTACCGCACGCTGTATCGGCGCGACCTGCCGCTGGCCGAAGCGGTGACCGCGCTCACGGCGCAGGCGGCCAGCCAGCCGGAGATCCGCCCGCTCGTCGAGTTCATCGCCGGCTCGACCCGCAGCCTGATACGCTGAAGGCATGGTGCCCCTCAGCGCTGTGGCCGTGCGCGCGCCGCGTCTCGGTGTCGTGGCCGGAGAGACTTCCGGCGACCAGCTGGGTGCAGCACTCATCGATTCCCTGCGGGCGCGCTGCGCGGACATCGAGGTCCGCGGAGTCTGCGGGCCGCTGATGCGTGCCGCCGGTTGCGAGCCCCTGGCCGATGCGCACGAACTGGCCGTCATGGGGCTGGTGGAGGTCGTGGCACACCTGCCGCGGCTCCTGCGCCTGCGGTGGCAACTGCGTCGCCAGTTCCTGGACTGGCAGCCGGATGCCTTCATTGGCATCGACGCGCCGGAGTTCAACCTCGGGCTGGCCAGGCAGCTGCATGGGCGCGGCCTGAAGACGGTGCAGTACGTGAGTCCTCAGGTCTGGGCCTGGCGCGAGCGCCGGGTGCGGCGCATCGCGGCCGCCTGCGACCTGCTGCTGTGCCTGCTGCCCTTCGAGCCGCAGTTCTACGCCCGGCACGGGGCGCAGGCCCGATTCGTCGGCCACCCGCTCGCCGATCAGGTTCCGCTCGAACCCGATCGTGCCGGGGCGCGGCGGCAGCTGGGACTGGGGGCCGAGGCGATCGTGGTGGCGCTGCTCCCCGGAAGCCGTGCCGGCGAAGTGAGCCGGCTGGGACCGGATTTCATCGCAGCCGCGCAGGTGCTGGCCGCCCGGAGGCCAGGGCTGGAGTTCATCGCGCCCATGGCTTCGGCCCGGACGCGAGATCTGTTTGCCGCCAGCATCGCGGCGGCGCGCCTTGATGCAGCGCAGGGCCCGCGGGCGCTGCACATCCGCCTGCTCGACGGCCAGGCGCGGCTCGCGCTGCAGGCCGCTGATGCGGCAGTGGTCGCCTCCGGCACCGCGAGCCTCGAGGCCTTGCTGTGCCGTTGCCCCATGGTGGTGGCCTATCGGCTGGGAGCGGCGACCGCCTTCCTGCTGCGGGTCCTGCGCCTGGTGCGCCTGCCGTATTTTTCGCTGCCCAATCTGCTCGCGGCGGAAAAACTCGTGCCGGAGTTCTTCCAGGAGGCGGTCAGCGGGCCCGCGCTGGCCGCGGCGCTCGAGGCCCAGCTCGCCGATGAGCCGCGGCGCGCGCTGCTGCGGGAGCGGTTCCGCGCCATTCATGTCGGGCTCCGTTGCGGCGGCGCGGCCCAGGCCGCCGACGCGGTGCTCAGGCTCATCGGCCGCGCCTGATGGTGCGAGCGCTGCTGGCCGGTGTGGACGAAGCCGGACGCGGACCGCTGGCCGGGCCTGTCGTCGCGGCCGCGGTGATCCTGGATGCCGATCGCCCCATTGCGGGCCTGCGCGATTCCAAGCGCCTCAGTCCGCTGCGACGCCGCGAACTTGCCGTGCTGATTCATGAACGCGCCGTCGCCTTTGGGCTGGGCGAGGCGCTGCCCGCGGAGATCGATGCGCTCAATATCCTGCAGGCGACGTTGCTGGCGATGCGCCGCGCCCTGCAGGCCCTGGCCGTGCGCCCGATACACATCATCATTGACGGGAATAAAGCGCCACAGCTTGCTGATCTGTTTGGAGATTGCTGCATCGAGACTCTGGTTGGAGGGGATGATCGGGTGCCCGCGATCAGTGCGGCCTCGATCCTGGCGAAGACCTACCGGGATGCGCACATGACCGAGCTCGACGCGCGCTTTCCCGGCTATGGATTCGCCCAGCACTACGGTTACCCGACCGCCGCCCACGTTGCAGCGCTCCGCCGACTCGGACCCTGTCCCATACATCGACGCAGTTTCGCTCCGGTAAGATCCTGCTACCCATGACGGCCTCTTTCGTACACCTGCGCCTGCACACCGAGTATTCGCTGGTGGACAGCGTGGTGCGCGTGGATGGGCTGGTGGAGGCCGTGGCGGCGGCGGGCATGCCGGCGGTCGCGGTGACCGACCAGGACAATCTCTTCGCCATGGTGAAGTTCTATCGCGCAGCGCTCGCGCGCGGCGTGCAACCCATCATCGGGGTCGACCTGCAGCTGCGCGAAGGGAGCGATCCGCAGGGTCCCTCGCGCCTCACGCTGCTGTGCCAGGACCTCGACGGGTACCGCAATCTCACGCGCCTGGTGTCCCGGGCCTGGCTGGAGGGACAGTCGAAGGGGCAGCCGCTCATCGAGCGGGCCTGGCTGAGCCCGGCGACGACGGCGGGACTGATCGCCCTGTCCTGCGCCCAGGGCGGAGACATCGGCCGCCTGCTGCTGCAGGGGCGCACGGCGCAGGCCGACCTGGCACTGGATGCCTGGCTGGGGTTGTTCGGGGATCGCTACTACCTCGAGGTGCAGCGGATCGGCGCGCCCGGGGAGGAGCTCCACGTGCCGGCGGTGTTGTCCCTGGCGGCGCGGCGCGGGGTGCCGGCGGTCGCAACCAACGACGTGCGCTTTCTCGAGGCGGGCGAATTCGAGGCGCACGAGGCGCGCGTCTGCATCCGCGAGGGCGCCTTGCTGGCCGATGCGGCCCGGCTGCGCCGCTACACGACGCAGCAGTTCCTGCGCACGCCCGAGCAGATGCGCGCGCTGTTTCCGGAGGCGCCCGAGCTGCTCGCCAACAGCGTGCAGATCGCGCGCCGCTGCAGCCTGATGCTGCGCCTGGGCGAGACCTGCCTGCCGGTCTTTCCCTTGCCCGAGGGCCAGACACCGGAGCGGTTCCTGCGCGCGGCGGCGGAGGCTGGACTGGCAACCCGGCTCGCGGCGGCGGCGCGCAGCGGGGAGGCGGCCGAGCCGCACCGGCGGCGGCTCGCCACGGAACTCGACGTCATCTGCCAGATGGGTTTTGCCAGCTATTTTCTCATCGTGGCCGATTTCATCGACTGGGCCCGCAATCATGACGTGCCCGTCGGACCGGGGCGCGGTTCCGGTGCCGGTTCACTGGTCGCCTTTGCCCTCGGTGTCACCGACATCGACCCGCTGCGCTACGACCTGCTGTTCGAGCGCTTCCTCAATCCCGAGCGCGTGTCCATGCCCGATTTCGATATCGACTTCTGCATGGTCGGGCGCGATCGGGTGATCGAATACGTGGCGGCCAAGTACGGCCCCGAGCGCGTCTCGCAGATCATCACCTACGGCACGCTGGCGGCCAAGGCGGTGGTGCGCGATGTCGGCCGGGTACTGGGCCACCCCTATGGCCTGGTCGACCGGATCGCCAAGCTCGTGCCCTACGAACTGGAGATGACGCTCGACAAGGCGCTCGAGCAGGAGCCGGAACTCAAGCGCCTGTACAGCGACGACGATGAGGTGCGGGTGCTCATCGACCTGGCGCGCGCGCTGGAGGGTCTGACGCGCAACGCCGGCAAGCACGCGGGCGGTGTCGTGATCGCTCCTTCCGTGCTGACCGACTTCGCACCCCTGTACTGCGAGCCCGGCGGTGCCAACGTCGTCACGCAGTTCGACAAGGATGACGTCGAGGCCGTCGGTCTGGTCAAGTTCGACTTTCTCGGGCTTCGCACGCTGACGGTGCTCGATTGGGCCATGCGCAACATCAACCTGACGCGCGCCGCCGCGGGCGAGGCGCCCCTGGAACTGGCGCGCCTGCCGATGGACGATGCCGCCACCCTGGCGTTCCTGCGCACCGGCCGCACGACGGCCGTGTTCCAGCTCGAATCGCGCGGCATGAAGGACCTGATCCGGCGCCTCCAGCCCGACTCCTTTGAGGACATCATTGCACTGGTGGCGCTGTTCCGGCCGGGCCCACTGCAATCGGGGATGGTCGACGATTTCATCGCGCGCAAGCACAACCGCAACGATTGGCCCATCGATTACCTGCATCCGGATCTCAAGCCGGTACTGGCGCCCACCTACGGGGTCATCCTGTACCAGGAGCAGGTGATGCAGGTGGCCCAGGTGCTGGCCGGCTACACCCTGGGCGGCGCCGATCTGCTGCGGCGCGCGATGGGCAAGAAAAAAGCGGAAGAGATGGCGCAGCAGCGCAGCGTATTCAGCGACGGGGCCGTGGCCCGCGGCGTCGCGCGCAGACTGGCGGAACACATCTTCGACCTGATGGAAAAATTTGCCGGCTACGGCTTCAACAAGTCGCACTCCGCCGCCTACGCGCTGCTCGCCTACCAGACGGCCTATCTCAAGGCGCATTACCCGGCCGAGTTCATGGCAGCAGTGCTGTCAGCCGACATGGATCACACCGACAAGGTGGTCACCCTGATCGATGACTGCGCATTGCTGGGATTGAAGGTCCTGCCCCCCGACGTCAATTCCTCCGCGCATGTCTTCGCGGTGGCGGACGCGGCCACCATCCGTTATGGCCTGGGCGCCGTGAAAGGCATCGGACGCACCGCGGTCGAAGCGCTGGTCGAAGAGCGGGACGCGCGCGGTCCGTACCGGAGCCTGGAGGACCTGTGTCATCGCGTCGACCTGCAGCGCGTCAATCGCCGCGTGCTCGAGGCGCTGATTCGTTCCGGGAGCTGCGACACGCTGGGCACGAATCGCGGCGCCCTGATGGAACGGCTCGCGGTGGCGATGCAGGCCGGTGAGCAGACGGCGCGGACCGTGGAGGCGGGGCAGGTGGACTTCTTCGGGCTGGAGGGTGCGGCGGCGCGGCTCGAAGCCGGCGCGGGCGCGACGCAGGTGGTGTGGAGCGAGGCGCAGCGCCTGAGCGGCGAGCGCGAGACCCTGGGGCTGTATCTGACCGGCCATCCGATCGCCCGCTTCGAGCGCGACCTGGCGCAGCTGGTCGGCGTGCGGATCCGGGATCTGAGCGGTGAAGCACGGCCCAACGGCGCGGACGGCGAGCGCTGGAGCGAGGCGCGCAAGGTCAGCGCTGCCGGTCTGATCCTGGACATCCGCCGCCGCGGCACGCGCCTCAGCTTCATGCTCGATGATCGCAGCGGGCGCATCGAGGTGACGCTGAACGAGGAACTGCAGCTGCGCCACCGGGAGCTCCTGGTCAAGGACGGGCTGGTCCTGGTCGAGGGGAATCTGCGCTTCGATGAGTTCAGCGACGCCTGGCGCATTCAGGCGCGCACCCTGCAGTCCCTGGCAGTCGTGCGCGAGCGGCAGGCGCGACGGCTCCTGCTCGACTGGCCGCCGGCAGCCGATCGCGGCGAACTGCTGGACGTGCTCCGCGCTACCCTGACGCGCTGGCACGGCGGGGAGTGCGCGGTGGTGGTGCGCTACTGTGCCGCCGAATCCTCGGCGCTGCTGACGCTGGGGGAGGAATGGAAGGTCCGCGCCAGCAGCGAACTGATCGAACAGCTCGAGCGTCACTTCGGTGTCGTCCGCGTCGCTTATGGCCCGCCCGCTGGCCTGGTGGCGACGCCCGCCTGAGGGCTCGGCCGGTTGCGATAAGCGCCCGCGGACCGTACCCTTGCGGCCATGGCCGTCAGCTTCCTCGACTTCGAACAACCGATCGCCGAACTGGAGGCCAAGCTCGAAGAGCTGAGCCACCTGACCAACGACAGGGCGGTCAATATCGAAGAAGAGATGGTGCGCCTGCGCAGCAAGAGCCAGCAGCTGACGCGCTCGATCTTCGCCAATCTGAGTCCCTGGCAGATTACGCAGCTGGCCCGTCATCCCCAGCGGCCCTACGCGCTCGATTACATCGCGGCGTTCTGCACCGATTTCCAGGAACTGCATGGCGATCGCATGTACTCGGACGACCTCGCGATCATCGGCGGGATGGCGCGGCTCGAGGGCCGGCCGGTCATGATCATCGGGCACCAGAAGGGCCGCGACACCAAGGAGCGCGTGCGCCGCAACTACGGCATGCCCAAGCCGGAGGGCTACCGCAAGTCCCTGCGGCTGATGAAGATGGCCGAGAAATTCGGACTGCCCATCATCACCTTCATCGATACGCCGGGAGCCTATCCCGGCGTTGGTTCCGAAGAGCGCAATCAGAGCGAGGCGATCGCACGCAATCTGTTTGAAATGGCGACCCTGCGGGTGCCGATCGTGAGCGTCGTGATCGGGGAGGGAGGCTCCGGCGGTGCGCTCGCCATCGGCGTGTGTGACCGATTGCTGATGCTGCAGTACTCGACCTACTCGGTGATCTCGCCGGAGGGCTGCGCCTCGATCCTGTGGAAGAGCGCAGACAAGAAAGAGGTGGCCGCGGAAGCCCTGAATCTCACGGCCGAGCGGCTCAATGACCTGGGACTGGTCGATGAGGTCCTGCGCGAGCCACTGGGCGGTGCGCACCGCGATCCGGCCGCCATGGCGCTCGTCCTGCATGCGGCCCTGCAGCGCCATCTGCTCGAACTCGAGGCAGTGGCGCCGGAAGAACTGCTCGAGCGGCGCGACGCGCGCCTGGCGGCGTTCGGAGTCTACTCCGAGAGCGAACCGTGAAACGCCGTGCTGCGCCGGCCGCCGGCGCGGCAGCGAATCCCGGCCCCTTCAATTCGCAATGGCTGGCGCGGCAATTGCGCCAGTTCGTCGGGCCGCTGGCCCATGCCCGCTTCTGCCTCGCCTATTCCGGTGGCGCGGACTCGACCGCGCTGCTGGCCGCAATGGCAAGCCTGCGCGGGCGCCTCCGGCTCGAGCTGCGCGCGCTGCACGTCAATCACCGGCTGCAGCCCGCGGCCGCAAGCATGGCCCGCGCGGCACGCGCCAGCGCGCGCCGCCTCGGCGTCGCCTGCCGGGTGCTGCTCGCGCCGGTGAGATCCGTGCGGGGCGCCTCCCCGGAAGCCGCGGCACGTGCTGCGCGCTACGCGGCGCTCCGGGCCGCGCTGCGCAAAGGGGAGTGGCTCCTGCTTGCACAGCACCAGGAAGACCAGGCCGAGACGCTGCTGCTGCAGCTGCTGCGCGGGGCAGGCGTCGCCGGGCTCGCAGCCATGCCCGCCCGCTCCGGGGTCCTGCTGCGCCCGCTCCTGGACGTGCCGCGCGATCAGCTGCGGGCCTACCTGCGCCGGCGCGCCGTGGCCTGGACCGATGATCCGAGCAATGCCGACGAGCGCTTCGATCGCAACTACCTGCGCCTGCGCGTGCTGCCGCTGCTGCGCGCGCGCTGGCCAGGACTGGGGCTGACCCTCGGCCGCAGCGCGGCGCTGGCGGCCGAGGCGCAGGGCCTTTTGGCGGAAACGGCCGACCTGCAATTGCGTCCCGCCTGGGATGGCGCCGCCCTGCGCGTGAGCGTGCTGCGGCGGCTGGCTGCGGCCCAGCGGCGCAACGTCCTGCGGCGCTGGCTCGAGCTGCAGAGGATTCCGGTGCCCGACCAGCGGCGCTTGCAGGAAATCAGCGGTCCCTTGCTGCGGGCCCGCCACGACGCGCAACCGCGCGTGCACTGGAACGGGGGCGAGGTGCGCCGGCACGGCGATCGGCTGTACGCCGCCGTGGACTCGGCGCTGCCCGCGGCGCCGGGGAAGGGGCATCCAGCGCGCGTGGCGGTGCGCGCCTGGGCATGGCGACGGAATCGGCGACTGGTCCTGTCCGATGGCGCCTGGCTCGAATTGCACGCCGATCGGCACGGCGGCCTGCTCGGCAGTGCGCTGCCGGATCGGCTGCAGGTCGCCTTTCGCAGCCTGGACGGCCGGGTAGCGGGGCTGCCCGGTGGCCGGCAGCTCAAGCGCCTGCTGCAATCGCCGGCCCTGCCTCCCTGGCGGAGGGGCGAGGTGCCGCTGCTCTATGCGGACGGGCGCCTGATCGCCGTGGGTGATTACTGGCAAGCGCCGGACGTGCGCGCTCCCCTGGGAGCTGCGCTGGGCGGGCGCGATCCCCGGCGGCTGCGCCTGCGCTGGCTGGCAGCGGGGCGCTGAGGGCCTGCCCCGAGCCGCTGCAGCACTGCGGAGCGCCGGGCGGTCAATAATTTGAGCAGCGGGCAGCGTTTTGTTAGTCTGTCTGCCCGTCGTCAGTTCCCGGTTCCGCAATGGAGCCGCTGACAGCATAGGCGGCGGTATCCCTCGATGACCCGATTCGTATTCGTCACTGGCGGCGTGGTTTCTTCGCTGGGCAAAGGCATTGCCGCAGCTTCGCTGGGCGCGAACCTCGAGGCGCGCGGCCTCAAGGTGTCGATGGTCAAGCTCGACCCCTATATCAACGTCGATCCGGGCACCATGAGCCCGTTCCAGCACGGCGAGGTCTTCGTCACGGCGGACGGCACTGAAACGGACCTGGACCTGGGCCACTACGAGCGTTTCGTGCGCACGACCACCGGGCGGCACAGCAACTTCACCACCGGGCGCATCTATGAGCGCGTGATCGCCAAGGAGCGGCGCGGCGACTACCTCGGCGCAACGGTGCAGGTGATCCCGCATATCACCGATGAGATCAAGCGCAGCGTCCGCCTGGGTGCGGGCGATGCGGACGTGTGCATGGTCGAGATCGGCGGCACCGTCGGCGACATCGAATCGCTCCCTTTTCTGGAGGCGATCCGCCAGATGGGGGTCGAACTCGGACGCACGCAGGTGGTGTACATGCACCTGACCCTGGTGCCCGTCGTCGGCGGTTCCCATGAGATCAAGACCAAGCCCACGCAGCATTCCGTCAAGGAGCTGCGATCGATCGGCATCCAGCCCGACGTGCTGCTGTGCCGCTGCCAGGCCATGCTCCCGGACGAGCAGCGCCGCAAGATCGCGCTGTTCACCAACGTCGAGGAGCGCGCGGTGATCTCGGCGGTCGATGCCGATGACATCTACAAGATCCCCCTGCTGCTGCACGAGCAGGGACTGGACGACATCGTGTGCGACAAGCTGCGGATCGAGGCACCCGCGGCGGATCTGTCGGAATGGCGCCAGGTCGTCAATGCCCGCAGCAATACCGACGGCCAGGCCGACATCGCCATGGTCGGCAAGTACGTGCAGATCCGCGATTCCTACATCTCCCTGAACGAGGCGCTGATGCACGCGGGGCTGAAGACCCGCACCCGCGTGCGGGTGCACTACGTCGAGTCCACGGATATCGAACGCGACGGGGTGGGGGCCCTGGCCGGGATGGATGCCATCCTGGTGCCCGGCGGCTTCGGGGAGCGTGGCATCGAGGGCAAGATCCAGGCGGTGCGCTACGCACGCGAACAGCGCATCCCTTACCTCGGCATCTGCCTGGGGATGCAGCTGGCGATCATCGAGTTCGGGCGCCACGTGCTGGGCCTGAACGATGCGCACAGCACTGAGTTCAACCGGGCCACGGCGCATCCGGTGATCGGCCTGATCACGGAATGGCAGGACCAGGCCCGCGGCACGCAGCAGCGGACGGCGGCCTCGGAGCTCGGCGCCAGCATGCGCCTGGGAGCGCAGGCGGTACTGCTCCCTCCGGGGACGGTAGCGCAGGAGATCTACGGCCGGCCGGAGATCATGGAGCGGCATCGCCACCGCTATGAGTTCAACAATCACTTTCTCGAGCAATATCGCCGGGCGGGGCTGGTGTTCTCCGGGTTTTCCCGCGACGAGCTGGTCGAGATCATCGAATTGCCCAGCCACCCCTGGTTCCTGGCGACACAGTTCCATCCCGAGTTCACATCCACACCGCGTGACGGGCATCCGCTGTTCACCGGCTTCGTGCGCGCCGCGCGCGCCTGCCGGGCCGCGCAGCTGCCGGCCGTCGCCAGCGCATGAAGCTGGGCCGTCATGAGATCGGCCTCGACCGGCCGCTGTTCCTGATCGCCGGGCCCTGCGTCATCGAGTCCGCCGCGCTCGTGGAGGAAGTGGCGGGCCGCATGTGCGAGCTGACCGCGGCGCTGGGCATGCCCTATGTCTTCAAGGCTTCCTTCGACAAGGCCAACCGCTCATCGGGGGCCAGCTTTCGCGGTCCGGGGCTGGAACAGGGGATGAAGATCCTGGGCGAGGTGCGCAAACGGTTTCAGGTCCCGGTGCTGACCGATGTGCACGAGGACACGCCCATCGAGGAGGTGGCGAGCGTCGTGGACGTGCTGCAGACACCGGCTTTCCTGTGCCGCCAGACCAATTTCATCCGCCGCGTGGCGGCCGCCGGCCGTCCCGTCAATATCAAGAAGGGCCAGTTTCTCTCGCCCTGGGAAATGCAGCAGGTGGTCGACAAGGCGCGTGCCGCCGGCAACCAGTCGATCATGGTGTGTGAGCGCGGCTTCAGTTTCGGCTACAACAACCTGGTCACGGACATGCGCTCACTCGCCGTGATGCGCGCCACCGGCTGCCCGGTCGTATTCGATGCCACGCATTCGGTGCAGCTGCCCGGTGCGGGTGCAGGCGTGTCGGGCGGCCAGCGCGAGTTCATCCCGGTGCTGGCCCGCGCCGCGGTGGCCGCCGGTGTGGCCGGGCTGTTCATGGAGACCCATCCGCGGCCGGAAACGGCGCTGTCCGATGGGCCGAATGCCTGGCCGCTGGATCGGATGGCCAGTCTCCTGGCCACCCTCCACGAGCTCGATCGCATCGCCAAGGCCAGACCCTTCGAGGAAAGCAGCCTATGAGCCGTATCGTCGGGATTCAGGGGCGCGAGATCATCGATTCACGCGGCAATCCGACGGTCGAGGCCGAAGTGACACTCGCCAGCGGCGCCATGGGGCGCGCCGCGGTCCCCTCGGGTGCGTCGACGGGCTCGCGCGAGGCGGTCGAGCTGCGCGACGGGGACAAGAAGCGTTTCCAGGGCAAGGGCGTGCTCAAGGCGGTCGGGCACGTCAATGGCGTGCTGCGCGCCGCGCTCATCGGCCGCGACGCTGCCGACCAGGCCGGCCTCGATGCACAGATGATCGAGCTGGACGGTACCGACACCAAGAGCAAGCTCGGTGCCAACGCCCTGCTGGCGATATCCCTGGCCAATGCACACGCGGCGGCGCGCGAAGCGGGGCAGGGGCTGTACCAGTACCTGGGCGGCAAGCGCGAGCCCCTGCTGCCGGTGCCGCAGATGAACATCATCAACGGCGGCGCGCACGCCAACAACAGCCTGGACATCCAGGAGTTCATGATCCTCCCGGTCGGGGCGCGCACGCTGCGCGAAGCCCTGCGCTACGGCGCGGAGATCTTCCACACGCTGAAGAAGACGCTCAACGAGCAGGGCCTGAGCACCGCGGTGGGCGACGAGGGGGGCTTCGCGCCGGACCTGCCCTCCAATGAGGCCGCGCTGCAGACGATCATGCAGGCCATCGAACGGGCCGGATACAAGCCCGGCAAGGATGTATACCTGGGCCTGGACGTCGCCAGCTCGGAATTCTTCCGCGACGGCAAGTACGAGTTCGCCGCCGAGCACCGCAGCTTCTCTTCGGTGGAGTTCAGCCGCTATCTGGCCGACCTGGCCGCCCGCTATCCGATCATCAGCATCGAGGATGGCATGGGCGAATCCGACTGGGCCGGCTGGTCGCACCTGACGGCCGAACTCGGCCGCAAGCTCCAGCTGGTGGGCGACGATGTCTTCGTGACCAACACCAGGATCCTGGCCGAAGGCATTTCGCGCGGCATCGCCAATGCGGTCCTGATCAAACCCAACCAGATCGGCACGCTCACCGAAACGCTGGCCGCCATCGACATGGCCGACCAGGCGCACTACGCCGCGGTGATCTCGCACCGCTCGGGCGAGACGGAGGACTGCACGATCGCCGATATCGCCGTGGCGACGGCGGCGACGCAGATCAAGACCGGATCGATGTCCCGCTCGGACCGCATTGCCAAGTACAATCAGCTGCTGCGCATCGAGGAGGCGCTGGGTGCGCGGGCGCGCTACGCGGGCCGCGACGCCTTTCCGATCAAGCCATGAGGTGCCGGCGATGAAGTGGTTTGCTGCCGCGCTCGCCGCAGCCCTGCTGCTGCTGCAGTACCGCATCTGGATTTCGGGCGACGGGGTCGGCGAGGTGCTGCGCCTGCGCAACGCGGTCGCCGCGCAGCAGGCCGACAACCAGCGGCTCTCGGAGCGCAATCGCCAGCTCGCCGCCGAGGTGCGCGATTTGAAGCAGGGCTACACCGCGCTGGAAGAGCGGGCGCGCACCGACCTGGGCATGGTGGCGGAGAACGAGACTTTCTTCCAGGTGCTGCCCGCGGGCTCGCCGGCAGTCACGCCCGTTACGCCCACCGCGCCCACGCGTACGGCGGCGCGCTAGAGTTCCGCCCACACCGGGGATTGCTGCATGCGTTATTGGCTGGTGATGCCGGCGGCCGGTGCCAGCCAGCGATTCGGCGGCGTCCGTCCCAAGCAGCACATGGAGCTCGCCGGACGCACGGTGCTCGAAGCGGCCCTGCAGTTGTTCATCGACGACGCGCGCTGCGCCGGCATCGCGGTCGCACTGGATCAGGACGCCCTGGCCGATGCCGCGCTGCGCCGCCGCCTGGGCACCAAGGTCCAGACCGTGGCCGGGGGCGAGCAGCGCTGCGATTCCGTCTTGCAGGCCCTCGTCGCGTTGCGCTCAGAGCTGGCGGCGGACGATTGGGTGCTGGTGCACGATGCGGCGCGGGCCTGCCTCAGCCAGCGCGATCTGGACCACCTGTTGCAGGCGGGCGAGCGGGAAACGGGCGGCGCGCTGCTCGCCGCTCCCGTCAGCGACACGCTCAAGCAGGCCGGCGCCTCGCTGGCCATCGAGGGCACGCTCGAGCGCGCCCTGCTGTGGCGGGCTCTGACGCCGCAGATGTTCCGCTTCGGGCCGTTGCTGGCGGCCTTGCAGGACGCGCGGGCCGCCGGCCGGACTCCCACCGACGAAGCCCAGGCCATGGAGTGGCAGGGCCTGCGCCCCAAGCTGGTGGCGGCACTGGACAGCAACATCAAGATCACCAATCCTGAGGATCTCGTGATGGCGGCGGCGATCTGCGCGGCACGCGCGCAGCGTCCTTGAGTCCGAGTCGCGGGCAGGCGGAGGGGCAGGGCATGAGGGTAGGTTCCGGCTTTGATGTGCACGCCTTCGGGCCCGGCGATGCGCTGCTCCTGGGGGGCGTGCGCATCCCGCATGGGCAGGGCGTCACGGCGCATTCGGACGGCGATGTACTCCTGCACGCGCTGGTCGATGCCCTGCTGGGGGCCGCAGGCCTCGGTGACATCGGCGAACATTTTCCCGACAGTGACCCGCGCTGGCGCGGCGTCGAGAGCGGCGAGTTCGTCACCACGACGCTGGAAATGCTGACGCAGAACTCCTGGCGCGTCGTCAATGTCGATCTGACGCTGCTGGCGCAGCAGCCACGGATCGCCCCCTGGCGCGAGCAGATCAGGCAGTCGATCGCAACGCTGCTCGGCCTGTCCCCCGACGCCGTGAACGTGAAGGCGACCACCACCGAGCACCTGGGATTCCTCGGACGCGGCGAGGGCCTGGCCGCGATGGCCACCGTATTGATCGATCAGGCCTAGGCGGCGCCGTTCAGGACCGTTCGTCCGCGCGCAGCAAGGCCAGCGTGGCGCCGGTACCGCCGTCGCGCACCCCCGCCGTCGTGAAGGCCAGAATCAGTGCCGCGCGCCGCAACAGGCTATCGACCGCCTGCTTCAGCACCGGTCCGCGCTGGCCGGAGCGCAAGCCCTTGCCGTGCACGATGCGTACGCAGCGCAGATGGCGGGCGGCGGCCGCCAGCAGGAAGGCGCGCAGCTGCGCGCGGGCCTGCACCAGCCCCAGGCCGTGCAGGTCGATCTCGGCCTCGACGCGGTAGTCACCGCGCCGCAGACGCCGCAGCACCTGCTCCGGCACCCCGATCTGGCGGTAATGCAGCGCATCGCCGGGCTGGATGTCCAGCTCGGGCGCCGGCGCTGCGAGGCTCTCACGCAGGACCGCTGTGCGCTCGGCACGGCTGAAACGGGCCCGGGCCGGGGGCTTGCGCCGCGCCGGGACGATGTGACCGAGCGCTCGCAGGGGGCGCACGCCGCGCATCGCCCGGCGAAATTGCTCCTGTTCATCGTCATCGCCGTGGCTCACGCATTCCTCCGGACCCGCGCATTCAGTATATTGGCGCGCCCTCGCTTCTTGGGGGAACCGGCGCGCAAGAATGAAAATCCTGATCAGCAATGACGACGGCTACCGTGCGGAGGGCATCACGCGATTGCGGGAGGCGCTCAGCGGGCTGGCCGAGGTCACGGTGGTCGCGCCCGATCGGAACCGCAGCGGGGCGAGCAACTCCCTCACGCTCGATCTGCCCCTGCGGGTGACGCAGTCCGAACCGGGCGTGTATTTTGTCGCCGGCACGCCCACCGACTGCGTGCACCTGGCGGTCTCCGGGCTCTTCGATTTTACCTTCGACATGGCGGTGAGCGGGGTGAACGACGGCCCGAATCTCGGTGACGACGTGCTGTATTCCGGCACCGTGGCCGCGGCGATCGAGGGGCGGTTCCTCGGCCTGCCGACGCTGGCGGTTTCGCTGTGCACGGGACCAGGCAGCGGGCGCCATTTCGCCGCGGGCGCTGCCGTGGCGCGCCAGGTGGTGGCGGGCCTGCTGCGCCAGCCCCTCGATCCGCGCCTGATCCTGAACATCAACGTGCCCGATCTGCCCCTGGCGCAGCTGCGGGGCCTTAAGGCCACGCGGCTGGGGTTTCGTCACGCTTCCGAGCCGGCCATTCCGACACTCGACCCCAGAGGCGAGACCCTGTACTGGGTAGGCTCGGCGCGCGCTGAATGACCGATCCGCGCTTCTCGGGCATCGGCATGACCTCGGCGCGCACCCGCGATCGGCTGGTGCAGCGCCTGCGCGACCAGGGCATCGCCAACCTGAGCGTGCTCGATCGCATCCGCAACCTGCCGCGCCATATCTTCATGGACGAAGCACTGGCCAGCCGGGCTTACGAGGATATCGCGCTGCCGATCGGCTTCGGCCAGACGATCTCCCAGCCTTACATCGTCGCGCGCATGACCGAGGCGCTGCTCGATGGGCCGGCCCTGCAGCAGGTGCTCGAGGTGGGCACGGGCTGCGGCTACCAGACCGCGGTGCTCGCGCCGCTGGTGGAGCGCATCTACACCATCGAGCGCATCGAGGGACTGCAGAAGCGGGCGCGCCTGAGGCTCAAGGAACTTGGCATCCGCAACGTGCGTTTCAAGGTGGGCGATGGTTCGGTCGGCTGGCGTACGCAGGCACCGTTTGACGGCATCCTCGTCTCGGCCGCGCCGCTGGTGGTACCGGAGGAACTGATCGCGCAGCTGGCCGTCGGCGGACGCCTCATCGTCCCGGCCGGTCCCGAAGGCAGGCAGCAATTGCTGAGTATCCAGCGCACCGGGCAGGGGATCGAGAAGCGGGTTTTGGCCGAAGTTTCCTTCGTGCCGCTGGTCGGCGGCGTCGGCTGATTGGGTCGAAATTGCATCAGAAGCATTATGTAAAGGATTGAAATCGCCTATTTTTATGAAACAGGCTTGTCAAGCCCCAATTTGCGCGGCAGTATCAGCCCAGATGTCTGCAATCGCAGACAGTCCAGGGTCGCAAGGCGCACCGGATGAAGACACAGGGCAACAGGGGAAGAGCTGATTGGTCCTAGAAGAAGAAAAACAGTGCGAAAAACAAAAACAAGGCAGTGACAATTATTCGATTCTGTCAGCTTCGGATAGTTGGTTGGTTGAGCGATCTTTCCGCCCTGTGTCTTCTTCCGGTGCGCTTTCCCGGCCCCGGCCCCGGCTCCGGTTCCTAGGGGAATAACCCCGCGACGACTTCGCGTCGTTCCTGTGCCAGCACGTTGTAGGTGCGGCAGGCCGCACCCAGATCCATCCATTCCAATGCGACGCCGCGCGCCTCGAGCGCGCGACGCAAGCTGCTGCCCCGAAGCGGTGCGAGCACATCCGCGCCGATCAGCACGATGCTCGGGCGCAGCGCCAGCATCGGTTCGAGGTCCGCGAGTTCGAGTGCCACTCCGGCCTGCACGGCCCACTCGCTGATCAGGCGCGTGGGGCTGACGATGCACGGTGCGTGCAGCTCCTGGCCGGCCACTTCGATGGCGCCGGGGACGTAGCGGCGTACCGTCAGTATTTCCGGATCGAGCTCGAGACTGATGCGCATGCAGGTACGATACCACCGTGTCGCGACTTGTCCTGGTGCTCCCCGACCTGTATCCGACGCGCCTGAGCGAGGCGGCGCGCGCAGCCCTGCCGCGCCTGCCCGCGCTGGAGCGTTGGTTCCGGCAGGGCCGCCCGGAAGGATCCACCGCCGGCTGGCGCCACTGGTTGCAGCGCGAATGGCACGGTGGTGCGCTGGCTTCGGCGATGCCGGCCTCCATTGCCGGCGCTGCCGTGGCGGGCGTGCCCACGGACCAGCCGCTGTGGCTGGCTTCCCCGGTGCACTTCGTGGCGGGCCTGGATACGCTGCGCCTGCATCCGGCCGGTTTACTGCACCTGGACGCGGCCGAACAACGGGAACTGGTGAGCGATTTCCTCGCGGTGTTTGCCGGGTCGGGCTGGTCGCTCCACGCGACGGGCCGGCGTGAGATGCTCGTCTCCGGCGGCGCGCCCGTCGCCCTGCGCAGCCATGACCCGGGCCTGTGGCTCGGCGCGGATCCGGCCGAAGGGCTGCCCGCGGGCGCAGGGGCCGGCCCCTTGCGCCAGTTCGGGGCGGAACTCGAGATGTGGTTGCACGAGCACCCGGTGAACCAGGCCCGTTTGGCCCGGGGACTGCTGAACGTCAACGCGCTGTGGCTGTGGGGCGGTGGTGCGCCGCTGGCGCCACGGCCGCCGGCGAGCACACGGGCCGTGGCCTGGGCCGCGGATCTGTTCGTGGACGGGCTGTGCGCGCTGGCCGGGACCGTGGCCGAATCGCTGCCGCCGCGCTGGCCGCACGGGAAGGGCGCGCCAACGGATCTGCTCACGGTCTGCGAGTGGGGGGCGGACGCCGACGCACTCGCTGCGCTGGAGCGCGACTGGATTGCGCCGGCGCTGGAGCAATGGCGGGGCGGTGTCTACCAGAGCGCGACGCTGCTGGCCGGGATCCACGCTGTCAGCCTGGAGCGGGCACCCTTGCGCCGGCTGTGGCGCGCCTGGCGCCGGCCGCGGCCCTGGTGGGAGTCCCTGCTGCAATGCTGAACTTCTCCAGGCGCGCGGTGCCGGCAGAGACCTCGGCCCTGGGTGCAGGCCTGCATCCGGTGCTGCGGCGGGTCTACGCCGCGCGCGGCTTGCGTACGGCGGAAGAGCTGAACCTGTCGCTCGAGCGCCTGGCGCCGGTGGGCAGTCTAGCCGGCGCGGCCGAGGCGGCCCAGCTCCTGCTCCGACATCGCCGGGGCCGCGTGCTCGTGGTCGGGGATTTCGATGCCGACGGGGCCACCAGCACGGCGCTGATGCTGCGGGCGATGCGCAGCTGCGGCTTTGCGGCCGCCGATTTCCTGGTGCCCAACCGCTTCGAATACGGCTATGGCCTGACGCCGGAAATCGTCGCGGTGGCCGCCGGGCGCGCACCGACCCTGATCGTCACGGTCGACAACGGCATCTCCAGTCACGCCGGTGTCGCGGCGGCGCGGGCCCGGGGCATCGACGTGCTGATCACCGATCATCACCTCGCGGGCGCACAGCTGCCCGACGCCAACGTGATCGTGAATCCGAATCTGCCCGGCAGCGGTTTCGCCAGTGGGGCACTGGCCGGCGTCGGTGTGGCCTTCTACGTCTGTGCGGCCCTGCGCCGGGCGCTCGAGGTGGCCGGGCAATTGCCCGCCGGCGCAGCGCCCACCACGGCACTGCTCGATCTGGTGGCGCTCGGCACGGTGGCCGACGTGGTGCCGCTCGACGCCAACAACCGGGTGCTGGTCGCCCAGGGGCTGGCACGCATTCGCGCCGGCAAGTGCGTGCCGGGCATCGCGGCGCTGCTCGCCATCGCGCGCCGCGCGGCAGCGGAGCTGACGAGCGCCGACCTGGGCTTTGCGGTCGCGCCACGGCTCAACGCGGCCGGGCGGCTCACCGACATGTCCATTGGCATCCGCTGCCTGCTCAGCGACGATGAGGCCGAGGCGCGCGCGCTGGCTGCCGAGCTCGACACGCTCAATGCCCAGCGGCGCGAGATCGAGGCCGGGATGCAGCTCACGGCGCTCGCCGCGGTGCGCGCGCTCGAGAGCCAGGACAGCGCCGCGCAGCGCGCCGGTGTCTGTCTGTTCGATCCGGAATGGCACCAGGGAATCGTTGGCCTCGTCGCTGGCCGCGTCAAGGAGCGCCTCCGCCGGCCGGTGGTCGCCTTTGCGCTGGCCGATGAGCGGAATCTGCGCGGCTCGGCCCGCTCGGTGCCCGGCGTACACGTGCGCGATGTACTCGAGGCGATCGCCACGCGCGAGCCGGGCCTGCTGGAGAAGTTCGGCGGCCACGCCATGGCCGCGGGCCTGACTCTGCCGCGCAAGGAACTCGATCGCTTCGCCCGTGCCTTCGATGCCGAGGTGCGACGTGCGATGGCGCACAGTGCACTGGGCGATGCCATCGAGACGGACGGTGAACTCAGCGAGGAGGAGATCGCGCTGCCGCTGGCCGAAGCGCTACGGGCCGGCGGACCCTGGGGCGCCGGCTTTCCCGAGCCGCTGTTCGACGGCGTATTCGAGCTGCGCGGCAGCCCGCGGGTCCTCGCGGAGCGGCATCTGCGCTTCCAGGTCGCGGCCCGGGAAGGGCGCGGCGGCTTCGAGGCCATTGCCTTCAACAGCATCGACCCACAACGCCCGGCGGCACTGCCGCAGGGCCGGGTCAGGCTGATTTACCGGCTGGGTACCAACGACTACCAGGGCGAGCGCCGCCTGCAGCTCGTGGTCGAGCATCTGCTGCCGCCCTGAACCGGCGGGCGCCCGTGCTACCATGCGCGTTCATTCAGAGCAGGCGCAGCGATGGAAGTCACACAGCTGAAGCGGACCCTCAAAGATCTCGAGGAGCGTGCGCGCTCCTTGAGGGGGTTTCTTTGAGTACGATCGCAAGCGCGAGCGTCTCGAGGAAGTCGCCCTCGAGCTGGAAGACCAGGCCGTCTGGAGCGCGCCCGACCGCGCCCAGGAACT
>WNFI01234810.1_pt1 | contig 55289 bp, 42 predicted proteins | sample 5400471 | NCBI WGS metagenome assembly WNFI01 (sample SAMN13153348, study PRJNA577476) | soil metagenome | isolation source: 100 cm saprolite on Douglas fir-dominated hillslope | place: USA:California | collected 2013-09-17
TGCGTCCCTTCCAGCGAAGCGGTAAACTCCTGGTAAGTGGTGACCGGCGCGTTGTTGATGGTGAGCACCGGCAAAGCAGGAGGCGGCATGGTCATTCCAGCCCCGCCGGGAGCGCCTTCCGAGCTGTTGCAGCCATATAAAGCCAATGCTGCAATCATCACTATGAATAATGTGTTCCGTTGTTGCATAACGGATTCTCTTAAAGATTTCATTGTAAAGTGTTTTTTAAAATTTTTGCTGATTAAGTCCGGGCTAAATGATTCGGGATATGCATTTGTTTTTTTCATAAGCGTTCTTTTTTATAGTTCACATTATTTTCTGTTACAAAGAAACGATGGCCTACTGACAGCCCTATGTCAGCAGTTCCTGACTTTTTGATTTTTTCTGCTTTTATTCATCGACCCGCGTCACTCACTCATGGCCGGGCAAACCTATCCACGTCCCACTCAATATCCGGATGCAAACTTAGTTTCATCCCTCTGTAAGCAAGATGTTCAATCGCGACAATTTCAGGGTCGAATGCGACAATATATTCTACGATTTGCTCAATAAGACAATCATTCCACCGGCGTAAGGTCCAGGTGAACGGTAATAGCTAACAATGGTTGGGCAATCGTATGGGGGCGGAAGAATTCAGCCTCATCCTTTTAGTCCCAGGATGAAGCTGGTTAACGCATCTTTTAATATCAGCTGGTTCATATTATTGGAAGCAGGCGCTTGTTTCATTCTGTTGATAGCTACCAGCCCATGCAGCATGGACCAGAGCGTATAATACTTCAAAGTAGCATCCGCTTCGGGATTCTTACTTTGAGCAATGATCTCCTTAATCACCTCCAGCATCATAGTGTCATAACACTCACACTCCACCGGCCTGGATTCTACCTCACACGAAGGCATTCCTAATCCATACATCAACTGGTAATGCTCCTCATGGCTGATAGCAAAACTCCAGTACGCCTTTGCCATCGCTTCCAACTGTTCCGAAGGGTCCGAATACTTCTTTTTTGCGGTCATTACTTTTTTCGATAAGATCATGAACCCCTCCTTGGCAAATTCGTAAAGAATAGCCTCCTTATTCTCAAAATGATCATAGATGACCGGCGCACTGTACTCAATGGCATCTGCGATCTTCCGGATGGCCAACGCCTGCCAACCTTCCTTTTTCACCATCTGCCAGGCGGCCTGGAGGATGGCAGACCGGATCTCCGTCTTCTGCCTTTGCTTACGTTCTATACTTCCCATGTACTTTCATTAAATTAACCTAACAGCGTTAGCAAAGGTAACAACGTTTCCCATATCAACAAATTTTTTTTATGCCCCCACTTTTTTTTGCGTAGATTTAATATATGGATAACAAGGATAAAAGTATCATTTATGGCATCCTGGGGATTTACTCGCTCCTGGTCAGCTGGTATTACAACCATTCCCTCATCTTGTTGATTATCCATTATATATTCTGGCCGGTCTACCTTCTGTACGAACTATTGACAGGGCATCTCTCCCATGATATGTGGAAGACGATCCCGCTGTCCTATTTTAAGTAAGACATGACCCCGTCGCCCAGACCATAACCGGTCGTAGCGGCAAAACGCCTGTGGCGTTTTTTGAGCAAGTTCCGGGTTTTTATTCCCCCCGTCCCGGCCTAGTTTTGTATCGTAAATAAAAAAAACATGTCAGATTTAACCAATTACGATCGGATCGCCACGGCAATCGAATATATGAAAACTCATTTCAAGGAACAGCCCGACCTGAATGAAGTAGCCGAAAAAGTGCACCTGAGCCCGTTTCATTTTCAGCGCCTGTTCAGCGAATGGGCAGGGGTAAGTCCGAAGAAATTCCTCCAGTATCTTAGCATCGGATATGCAAAATCCCTGTTACAGAATAAGGGCGCTACTTTATTCGATACCGCGTTCGAGACAGGGCTTTCCGGCACCGGCCGGCTGCACGACCTCTTCATCGGCATCGAAGGCATGACGCCGGGAGAATACAAGAATGGCGGCGAAGCCCTCTCCATTAATTATAGTTTTGCCGAAAGCCCTTTCGGGGAGATCATCGTAGCCTCTACCCCCAAAGGGATCTGCCACCTGGCTTTCGCCGGAAAATCCGTTGACGTCTTAGCTTCACCGGTCTCCGCATCCGGGAAAATACTTCCCTCCGACGAACAAGCCGCTTTTTCAGCCCTCCGGGAACGCTACCCCAATGCGACTTACCGGCAGACCGTAGACCTCATCCAGCAAAATGCCCTGTATATTTTCTCGCAGGACTGGAGCCGCCTGTCCGATATAAAATTACACTTGAAAGGTACGCCCTTCCAGATCAAAGTATGGGAAGCCCTGCTCAATATTCCGATGGGCAGCCTGTCTTCGTATTCTCTGATCTCGGAGAAGATCGGCAATCCTGCCGCCTCCAGGGCCGTAGGCTCTGCGGTCGGCAGCAACCCGGTAGCCTTCCTCATTCCCTGCCACCGGGTGATCCGATCCACCGGTGAGACCGGCGAATATCACTGGGGCAGTACCCGCAAGACGGCAATGATCGGCTGGGAAGCGGCGAAGGCCTCCCTCACGGCGCACAGTCAAGACTGAAAAATTTAAAACAGACCGGCATATTATCCGCGTTCCCGACGAATCCTTTCAGGGCAAACAATCCTACATACCGGGGCTTCATTTCAAATTCATGGCTCACCATTTCTTTGAAAGAGGAATTTTCCAAAACGCCATTGGCATATAAAAACCTGAACTTCCTGCCTTCTTTTTCGATCCGCAACGCCGAATTCTCCAGGTTCCTGGAAAACATGGGAGCCTTATCCAAGCTGTCAACATTAAATAGTGGGATATGCGCAATCTCTTCCGGCCTGTCATAGCCATTTCCAAGAGAAGTAATGGCCTGAATGAGAATCGTCCGGAACTTGGGGGATCCACCGGTATAATCATTGTACGCAAGGGAGATCCGTATACTCTTTCCCGTGAAACCGGTATCCTCCAGTAATAGAATGCCAGCCTGTTGCCAGTTCTGCCGGGGAATGAAATTTTTCAGGTGTATTTCCAGGGTGAAATGATCACAGGGAATTTTTCGCAGGAGCAGGTTCCGGATAAAAGGGACCTGTACCGGATCAGGCCAGTTATCTCCTTTTAAAGTGAATAAGGTCAGGCATCCCGGCATCTCTCCTCTTCTGTTCCAATAGCCGGTATCTCTTGCTTTCACCAGCCAGCCCCTGGCCGCCAGGGAGTCTTCCCGCACAGAATGAAAATTCTCTGTGAAAGAGCCCGGTCCCATGCTTCGGAAAAAGAAGGTCAACCCAATAATGACCAGGGCGAGCAATATAAACACCGCTCCGGCCCAAAGCGCCCTCCGACGGCCCTTCGTTCCCGCCGGCCTATTTCCCCCTTCCGATCTACTCGTCGTCACCTTCCCCGCCACCGGTTCCCCTCTTCCAATTCCAGCTTCTCTATCCCCGGCTTCTGCTCCACCAACCTCGGAAATCTCCTTACCCGGCCCCGAACGGTAAAACTGTTCCCTGTAGCGATACCAATAGGGATAATGCCCCTCCTTCTTCTTCCTTTCGGTCTCGGTGGTATAAGGAGCATGGAGTACGTAGCGGGACAAAGTGTCCAGCGTCGCTACGGAGGGATTCTCCTCCTTGTCCGGAGGACCGGACAGAATGAAAAATGAATAGTTTTTGAGGCTCTTCCATCCGATGGTAAGCCCCGTATACTCGAAGACCTGGTTGTACAACAATTTACTTTCTGTCTCGGTAAGGGGATTTTTCAGCGGATAGCCATAACACTTCAAACAGGCTTCTTTAAAGAGATTAACAAAGGCTAAAAAATCCTGACTATTCATAAAAGAATATTAATCATTCATTTAGAATCGTAATGGCAATTGCCCGGCTGCAAAATATAGAATTCCGGGAGATTTACGCGGCAATTACGAACCTCCTTTCCCCTTTCATAGACATTTACGAAAATGAACAATATATGAAATGCCTCTTATTTGCCCCCTTGCTTTTTTCCTGCCCCCTGCTGGCCCAGAATCTCCAGTTACATTATGATCTGAGGCATACGGTAGACCCAGCTCACAACCCACATAATTTCCCTACGGTCTATTTCGAATATTTCAAATCCCAGGATACCGGCTCATCCCGAAAACTAACCGACCCCTACTCAACCAGGGACCCGGGCTCATCCCGGAAACCAACCTTTCTTTTCATACAGCCCGGCTCTTTCTTATTCAAAACGCAGGCTGACCTACTGGGAGCAAAAAACAATATTGGAAAATTCTATGTACAGGTATCCCAATCCTTCAGATGCTGGAAACCTAAAATTTATCTATCCCTTCAATACAGCGGCGGCCTCGGCGTCACCGAGCCCAAACAATACAGCTATTATATAAACAATACTTTCTCTATAGGAGTCGACCTTCCCTTCCACTGGAAAGGAGCCTGGTTCAGCTCCGTGCTGGATTATAAATATATCCCCTATGACCGGCCCAGCCATGATGTCCTGTATACGCTCTATTGGTGGAAAGGGCTTCTGCATTATAAGCTGGAATTATCCGGCGATTTCTCGATCTGGACGGAGAACAAAAATCACGGTGATGCTTATACAGCGAATCTGAGAGGAAAGAGATTCTTCTTTTTTGCGGAGCCCCAGGTCTGGTATAATATAGGCAAAAGCCTTGCGCTCGGCTCAAAGATCAATATGTATTATCATGTCTACACCACCGACAACCTTTTCCAAGTATACCCGACGGCAGCGGTAAAGTGCAAATTTTAAAGTACTCTTGCCCCTGCCCCCCTGTATCAATGTTCACAAAAATAAAAATAGTCGATTATAAATATTTCTATTTTTGTATACTGATACTGCCATCATGAAATATCCGAAATACCCTGTAATTGCCGGTGATAACGCATATGTATATGAGTTTTTCAGTGAAGGTCCGCGGGGAAGAATCAAAAAAGCTATATTTTATACTTATTTAGGGCCCGGCCTATATAACCTCGGTTTCGGGGATTGGAATGAAGAGCGCCAGGACGTGGACGATGCTAATCGTAGCAATAATGGCGACCGTGACCAGGTCCTGGCAACTGTAGCCTATACAGCCATAGTTTTTACCGATAAATTCCCCGAAGCGCAACTAATCATAGAAGGAAGCACAGCAGCCCGTACACGGCTTTACCAGATGGGGATAACCTATAACTTATTGGAAATCAATGGAAAATTTGAAGTAATGGGGCTTATTGGTGAAGCTTGGGAGACCTTTCTGCCTGGCAAAAACTATCAGGCATTCTTGATCACAAGGAAATAATTTCGTAATTTTAATCCAATAATCAATATGTCTACAACAGTACATAAGAAAGGAGATTCCGCAATAACCATTGATCACAACATGCGGGATTACAATAAAACCCCTTTTGCTATTAAAAAGGCGGAAAGCGCACGTGCATTAATCGAGAAGGTTGGTTTGCCCAAAAAGGGAACAGGAAAGAAAAACAAATAATTCACCTCGTTCCTTTAGGAGGGGGCGGCGGGCGCCAGACTCCTCCATAAATAAAACACCAGGTAACTCTCCCATCCCTTGTATTTTGAAAAGAACCGGTTTATTTTCTCCACCTCACTTCGCTCCTTAATAATGGCATGATTAGCCAGCGCCGTCAACAGGCCCGTATCCCCATGCGGTATACTGGATGGTTCCCGCAACGTCTTCATCAGCGTATAATTAGCCGTCCAGATCCCAATACCCTTCAAAGCAGTCAAAGCCTTTTGACGGCTCTCCAGGTCGGGTAATCCCAGGAGCATCTCCCTGCTCAACTCCCCTTTCGCAAAAGATGAGGCCAGCCCGATCAGATAAGCCGCCTTGCTCTGCGAAAATTGCATTGCCCGTAATTCCGCGACCGTCACCCCTGCCAGGACCTCGCAGGCAGGAAAAAGGTAATAGGCCTGTCCTTCGAACACCCCTTTCTCCCCATACTTCTCTACCAATCTTCTTTTCAGCTTATGGGCAAAAGTCAGGTTGATCTGCTGCCCGATAATTGACCAGGACAGCGCTTCGAACAAGTCTACAATTCCGATCAGCCTCAGCCCCCTGAATGCAGCGCTCATATAGCTTAACCGCTTGTCCTTATCCAATAACCGGTAGAAGGGAGTCAGATCCCTTTCCAGGTCCAGCCATCCAATAAGGTAATTTTTAATAAATTCTTCCGGAGAGCTTTCCGCCCTGACATGCCGCCCGGCCATATCGCCCCCCTGCAGGATCTCCACCTGCAGGCGATCTTTATCCGCGGTAAGGCGGATCAGCATCGCCTGGCCCTCCACCCGAAGGGCCTTCAGGATCGCATTTCCTTTCACCGTATGCATGCAGTCATCATAGCCCCTGTCGAGGAACCAGAGGCATTCGCGGAAACTAAAATCGGCCGGGAAAGGGATAACTATTCTTTTCTCGTCAGGCATAAGGTAAAGATAGCCCCTAACGATCGCGTAAAACACCCACTTCTTGCGGAAGACCGGCCCCGTAAAAATACTCTTTCAGGATCTCCTTCCTGTGGGCCTCGTTCTCAATGGCCATCAAGTGCCGTTTGCCATTCTCCGTCCGCATGAATTTATTGTTGATAATGCTGATCCGGCCTTCAGGGGTAGGCAGGCTGCAGATCAGGCTGCGGGCAAAATGGGACTCAGGAGAGGTCTGATGGAAATGATTCATAGCAGAGAACTCGGGTAATACCCGGGGGGTTAGCGTAAAAATATATTCAATCTTAAAAGTTTTTTGGAAAGGTTTCCACTTTGCCACTGCGAGATACTCCTCTCCATCCACCACCTTTTCGAGGATCTGGTAAGTAGTCCGCCCATCGCTTAGCACCTCTCCGGGAGTGATCGCCAGCGGTTTTAACGAGAAATCCCCGTATCCCACATCTACCAGCCATTTCCTGCCTTCCAGCTCGACGACCAGGGCCATATGTTCGAATGGCCGGCCATAGCCATGACCATGTAGAAGACGTCCCGCTATCATAGATACTTTAAAGCCGCATACTGCCAACAAATGGTGAAACAATACGTTCAGCTCATAACAATAGCCTCCCCTGTTTCCATGGACCACTTTCTGGTATAAGGATTCGATCTGCAGGCTGATTGGCACCTGGTTGTAGATATCCAGGGTCTCAAAGGGAACCGTAAAGACATGATTGTACTGAAGCGATTGTAAAGTAGGCAAGTCGTTATAGACAACTCCGTCGTATTTTATCCGTTCTAAGTATCTGCTAATATGCATAAAATAATTTTGTAACAAATCCAGATTCTATCGTATATAATATATGGGCAATGCTTATCAGCGCTTTGGCAAACAAACAACAATCAGGAGGAGGAGGAGTAAAGTTACAGATCAATCGTTTCCCCAACAGCCGGCAATAACAGTTTTTTACCCGCTGCAGCAAAATCAGCCTTTGCCTTTTTGGTATCGATTGAAATAACAGGCCAGGTATTATAGTGGACCCCCACAACGGTGCTGCATTTCACAAAATCCGCCGCATGAATGGCATCCTGGGGGTCCATGGTAAAATTACTCCCTATCGGGAGTACAGAAAATGTCAATTTTGCCCACAATGGGATCAATTGCATGTCCATGGTAAGAGCCGTATCACCCGCAACATAAAAATCACCTTCCACCGTATTAAAAACAAACCCCATCGGATTGCCGGCATAAGTCCCATCTCCAAAAGAAGAAGAATGAATCGCATTCACCCCTCTCACCTTCCCAAAATCAAAGGGAATAGGCCCCCCATGATTCATTCCATGCACTTTTTCAACCCCTTTCTTTCCCAGCCAGTTAGCTATTTCGGCAGACGCCACACAGAGAGCTCCCGTCTTCCGGGCTATGCTGACCAGGTCAGTCGTATGATCCCCATGTCCATGCGTTACAAAAATATAATCTGCCGTAATATTATCCAAATCCACTTCTTTTGCAGCAGGATTCCCTGTAAAAAAAGGATCGAAAAGGATCTTCTTGCCGCCGGCTTCGATCAGATGGGTGCCATGCCCGTAAAATGTTAATTTCATCCGTACAAAGTTTATTGCGTACAGAGAATTGCCCGGAACCGGAAGCTTCTCCTCTCCAAAAGTCCAGCAATAACAACGCTTCTTAATTAAAGTTCAAAATCAGACCCTATTTTTTCTTCTCCTACCCTTTTTTCGCCCTTTCATATTGAACAGGCCAGTGTATCTCTTTATATTCCAGCTCATTAGCAGCATGTAAGGGAAAATAAGGGTCTCTCAACAATTCTCTGGCCATGATCACCACGTCAGCTTGTCCACTTGACAATATTGACTCCGCTTGTGCTGCATCCGTGATCATTCCCACGGCGCCGGTCAGTATACCGGTAGCCTTACGGATACCCTCCGAAAAAGGAACCTGGTAGGAAGGCCCAATCGGAATTTTTACAGAAACCGCCACAGGCGGTTTGGCCGAAGGCCCATTATCAGAGGTTTGCCGGGGGCCGGTTATATTTGTTGAAACCGGGCTCCCGGCAAACGTTGGTACCAGCCCTCCCGACGAACAGTCAATCAAATCCACCTCCCGGCGCTGAAGAAGGGCAGCCAATTGTTGCGACTCCCTCTCTCCCCATCCTCCTTCCGCCCAATCCGTGACGGAAAGACGTACAAATAAAGGATAACCGGCCGGCCACACCGTTCTCACCGCTTCGACAATCTGCAGGAGCAGCCGTACCCTGTTCTCAAAACTTCCTCCATACTGATCCTTTCGGTGATTGCTCAAAGGGGAGAGAAACTGATGCACCAGATACCCATGGGCCGCATGGATCTCCACCACCTTAAAGCCTGCCTGCATAGCCCTGTGCGCAGCAGCCCGGAAATCGGCGATCACCTGCTCTATTCCCGCAGGAGTCAATGCAACAGGCATGCCATAGTGTTCATTAAAAGGTACCGCGCTGGGCCCTACAATGGACCAGCCTCCATCCTCTTCTTTTATCACTTTATTGCCATTCCAGGGAGCCGGCGTACTTGCTTTCCGGCCGGCATGGGCCAGCTGAATACCGATCTCGCTACCCTGAGCCCGGACAAACTGAACGATTCTCCGCAGCATAGGTATATGCTCATCCTTCCAGATGCCCAGGTCCTGGGGAGAGATCCTCCCTTCCGGAGATACGGCCGTAGCCTCTGTAAAGATCAATCCCGCACCCCCTACCGCCCGGCTGCCCAGGTGAACCAGGTGCCAGTCATTGGCAAATCCATCCACCGCGGAATATTGACACATGGGAGAAACAACGATCCTGTTCTTCAAATAAATATCTCTGATTGCGAGAGGCGTAAATAAATACGACATATGACTAATTGATTAAATATTCTATTTTTTGACAAGCGAAGATCATAAATTTACTTATAATTCAATGCACATAACTATGCCACTCTTTCTCTACCTTCTACTATTTTCAACAGCAAGGCCGCTATCTTCTTCTTTCAATGCCCCGCACCCGAAAATTAGTTTTCCCGCTCAAAAAGAAGTTCTCGTAGCCGCTGCGGCTGATCTGAAATTCGCCATGGACTCCCTGATAACGGTTTTTTCAAAAGAATCTCCTGGTACAACTGTAAAAGCAGTCTATGGTTCATCCGGCAATTTTTTCGAACAGATAACGAACGGCGCCCCCTTCGACCTGTTCTTCTCCGCCGACCTGGACTATCCCCGGAAATTACAGGAGCAAAACAAGACCCTGGGCGCCCCCAAACTCTATGGCACCGGGCAGATCGTCCTATGGAGCAAGAAGATCGATCCGACACTGGCTAAAATGAATTCACTCCTTCAGTCCGGCATCGTTAAAATAGCCATCGCCAACCCGGCACATGCACCCTATGGGAAAAGAGCCCAGGAGAGCCTGCAGTATTATAAACTATATGACCAGGTCAAAGACAAACTGGTATTGGGAGAGAATATCTCACAAACGGCCCAGTTCGTGAAGAGCGGAGCAGCGGATATCGGTATCATCGCCCTCTCTCTGGCGCTATCACCCGCTATGCAGCAGGAAGGAGGCAAATACTGGCTGATCCCCGCCGAAACACACCAGCCCCTGCAACAGGCATACGTGTTATTGCAACATGCCAAAGACAATGGCGATGGGGAAAAATTCGCCGCCTTTATCAGCTCGGCGAAAGCCCTGGCTGTGTTGTCATACTTTGGCTTCAAAAATAAATAGGTCGCCGGGCTTACAAATTATTCGCTGGCCTCAACACATCATATTATGAATGTTCTACAGGGCAACATTATAGAGATCATTACCGAAGAGGAGATTTCTCTGGTAAAAGTCGACGCAGCGGGGAACAGCTTCACCGCTATCGTCATCGACACCCCGGAGAGATCCGCTTATCTCAAACCAGGACATCCGGTCCGCCTCCTGTTCAAAGAGACCGAGGTGATCATCGCCACGACGTCCCCCCTGGCTATCAGCGTACAGAACAGGATCGCATGCCTTATCAAAAAGATCAATACCGGCAAGATCCTCTGTGAGCTGACCCTGAGCCTGGAGGGCAGCGACAGGGAGATCCGGTCCATTATTACCCGCAATGCCTGTGAACAGCTATCCCTGCAGACCGGTAATAAAGTAACCGCATTGATAAAAACAAATGAAGTAAGCTTATCCCCCCATGATTGACCTGCAACCTTTATGGCTCAGCCTCCGGCTATCCCTGGTCACAACGGGCATCCTGCTGCTGATCGCCCTGCCCCTGGCCTACTGGCTTGCCTATAGCCGTTACCGCGGGAAAGTGGTAGTGGAAGCAATCGTCAGCCTGCCGATGGTACTGCCCCCCTCCGTATTGGGATTCTATCTTTTATTAGCGTTCAGCCCTTCCCATGGCTTTGGAAAATTCCTGGATCGAACCCTGGATATCCGCCTGGTCTTTACTTTTCCAGGCCTGGTCATCGCCTCCCTGTTCTATAGCCTGCCCTTTATGGTCAATCCCATCCTCTCGGGATTCAAGAGCCTCTCCCCCTCCTTAAAAGAGGCCTCACATACTTTAGGCAAGTCCTCCTTCACCACCCTGATAAAGATCCTTATCCCTAATATACGCCCATCCCTGCTTACCGGCATCGTACTGAGTTTTGCCCATACCATCGGCGAATTCGGGGTAGTGCTGATGATCGGCGGCAACATACCCGGGCAAACAAGAGTTGCTTCCCTTGCCATCTTTGACGAGATGCAGTCGATGCACTATGGGATCGCTAACCGGTATTCCCTGATCCTGCTGATCCTTTCTTTTAGCATCCTGTTGTCGGTGTACCTTATCAACCATCATTTCAGCAAGGCCAACCCATTGCCATGACTAACCAGACGAACAACCAACCCATCGATCGGCCGGAAAGGAATATGCTCCGGTTCAGGGCTACTAAAATGCTGCACACCGCTCATGGCAGGCAAGCGTTGGATATCTCCTTCGAACTGGCCCGGGGCAGGCTCCTCACTATTTACGGAGCTTCAGGAGCAGGAAAGACGACGATCTTAAGGATCCTGGCAGGCCTCACGGATATAGACGCAGGGTTTATCGAAACAGAGGGGGAAGTATGGGTGGATACGACGCAAAAAATAAACTGGCCTGCCCGCAGACGATCGGTCGGATTCGTATTCCAGGACTTTGCCCTCTTCCCCCATCTCACGGTGAAGGAGAACCTGGAATATGCGATACCCAAAGGAGAAAACCCCAAAATAGTACCGGAATTAATAGAATGGATGGAGCTCACGGCCCTCCGGGATCAACGCCCGGCCGAACTGTCCGGAGGACAGCAACAAAGAGTAGCCCTTGCCCGCGCCATTGCCAGAAAGCCCAAAATCCTGCTCCTGGACGAACCCTTATCCGCCCTTGATGACGACATGCGGTGGAAGCTGCAGGATACCATCATCAGGGCCCATCGGGATTATAACCTGACGACCATCCTGGTCAGCCATCATCTGCCGGAGATCTTTCGGTTATCCGATGAGGTGATCTGTCTCGACAAAGGCCGGATAGAACGACGGGGCAACCCTTCGGATATCTTTTTGGAGGAAAAAATAAGCAGCAAATTCAAGGTCACCGGGGAGATTATCGAAATCGTAAAAAGCGATATTGTATTTATTGTAAGCGTATTTTGCACCAATACCGTCGTCAAAGTCATAGCGACTGCCGAAGAAATAGCCGGGCTGCGGACAGGTCAGAAAGTGATGGTGGCGTCAAAAGCCTTCAATCCGGTAATACTAAAAATGGAATGACGCCCCCCACTGGTCCGATCGCGCAAAAATAGATAATTAAGCGAGGGGATTGTACCGGGATATTTCTTAATTTTCCACTATGTCAATGACGTCCTTGTCAGTCTGGGAAAGAGAAAGTTTTTTTGCGCCTGCCGATATCGTCATCGCAGGCAGCGGTTTTGTAGGTTTATGGAGTGCTTACTACCTGAAGAAATCAGCCCCTCATTTATCGGTTACCATCGTCGAGAGGGGAATTATCCCTACGGGCGCCAGTACCCGTAATGCGGGCTTTGCCTGCTTCGGCAGTCTTACCGAACTGGTCGCGGATTCCCGGAAAATGGGCGAAGACGCCATGCTCGAACTGGTAGAAATGCGCTACAAAGGGATCAAAAGGATCGCCAAACTATTTTCAGATAAGGACACCGGCCTCGAACGGTACGGTGGCTACGAACTGATCGCCGGTCTCCCGGAAGCCGCCGAAGAGTTGCCGTCTTACCCTGCAGAAGTTCCATCCGGTAGTCAGACGGGACCGTTTACCGACGTAAACGAACTCCGCAGCAATATCGACTGGCTCAACCGTAAGCTGAAAAAGATCGTTAAACAACAAAAAGTCTTCCAGCTCCAGAATGATAAAATACCTGAATTCGGGTTCGCCGGGGTTCAGCACCTTATCGCGAATAAAGCAGAAGCCCAGTTGCATTCCGGGAAACTATGCCAGGCCCTCTTAAGGCTGGTACAGTCCATGGGCGTCACCGTATTGAATAATATAGAGATAAAAGGGTATGAGAAAATGAACGGGCACCTGGTCCTGCATACCGATCAACCCTTTACCCTGACCACTTCCCAGTTATTGGTCTGTACTAATGCCTTTGCCCGGCAGTTATTACCCCAGTTGGACATAGAGCCGGCAAGAGGCCAGATCCTGGTCACCTCGCCAATCGACCAGTTGCCTTTCAAAGGCACTTTTCATTTCGAAGAAGGATACTACTATTTCCGCGACCTGGGGGATCGCGTACTCCTGGGTGGAGCCCGTAACAAGGCTTTTGCCGCCGAACAGACAGATGAAATGACGATAACGGATTCGATCCAGGAGGAGCTCGAACGCTTCCTCCGGGAGACGATCCTGCCCGGCCGGAACTATCATATCGAACATCGCTGGAGCGGTATCATGGCAATGGGTGGTGACAAACAACCTATCATCCGCCCCATCAACGACCATGTCTTCTGCGCCGTTCGTATGAGCGGCATGGGCGTAGCCCTCGCCCCCATGATCGGAGAAAAGATAGCTTCCCTTATGACCGGCGGCGCCAGCGAACCTGAGTAAACCGGGAAGCAAGGAAATTCCAAGGATTTCTTCATCTTAAAAATAAACCCATGAACTGGAAATTAATCTTTCGATTGTCTCTTTTCGGATTGGCGATGGCGATCGCTACTCTTTCCCTGATACCCTCCAAAATCGAACCTGCCTTCTGGTTGGTCATTTTCGTTCTTTGCGCCTGGCTGATTGCAAAGAACGCCCCGGCAAAATATTTTTTGCATGGTTTCCTCGTTAGTATCGTGAATAGCGTGTGGATTACTGCCGCACATGTTGCCTTTTTCGGTACCTATATTGTCAACCACCCGGAAATGAAAGAAATGAGCGCCAAAATGCCTTTATCAGACCATCCCCGGCGGATGATGTTATTGATGGGGCCCGTTTTCGGAGTGCTGTTTGGACTGATCCTGGGACTTTTCGCGTTTACCGCTTCTAAAATGGTAAAGAATCGCATACACACCTAAACCCTAAATGCTCCATTCCACTATCTTCCGTACTCTTCATTCTTCGCGCAACCCGATATCCCGTACAATAACTCTCATTACATAAAAACGATCCTCCGCGGATCACCCGCTTACGGGCATACGGCTCATCGGGATCAAAAGCCTTTGCCGGCCCTTTTGGATCCTGCACGCCCCCGCGCCGGTCAGTGTCTTTATAGTAAGTATTGTTATAATAATCGGCGCACCACTCCCAGACATTCCCGGCCATATCATACAGACCATAGCCATTAGGAGAAAAGGAACGCACAGGCGCCGCATAAAAAAAATGATCCCCTACGGTATTCTTGTCCGGGAAATGTCCTTCCCAGAAATTACCCTTCGGTTTTCCCGTATTCACCCCTTCATTCCCCCATGGATAAACGCTGCCCGCCAGTCCGCCTCTCGCCGCGAATTCCCATTCGGCTTCCGTCGGAAGCCGCTTGCCGGCCCATTTGCAATAAGCCTGGGCATCATACCAGGAAACATGGACCACCGGGTAATTTTCCTTTCCCTTAATATCGCTGCCAGGACCATGCGGATGTCTCCAGCTGGCGCCTTTTTGCCAGGACCACCATTGGGAATAATCCGAAAGGGGAACAGCATGGTCTGGCTGGGAAAATACCAGGGAAGCCGGCGCTAACAGACTTTCATCAGGCTTCTCCGTACCGGGAGGAAGCTGCTTTTTCAATTCCTCCCAATCAGGCTTACGCTCCGCCGTAGTCACATAACGGGTCGCTTTTACAAATGCGGCAAACTGCGCATTGGTGACTTCGGTAACACCGATCCAGAATCCACTCACCCTTACCGTATGCTTGGGATATTCGTCTTCCAACCCCTGTGTATTATCAGCTCCCATCCGGAAAGCGCCCCCCGTTACCCATACCATGCCCGGATGTGCCGCCCGCTCAGCAGCAGTCGGCCCTGACACAATTCCTGCCCCGGCAGTCGCTCCACCCGATATCTTCAGCGTCGGGTAAGCCGGCACGGCCACAGAAGCTGAGGCCCATCGGGAAGGAAGATTCGACTCACAGCAAATAGCTTTTTTCTTAGCAGCAGTCACTGCAGCCAACGCTTTACCCGTCGCAGCCGGCACGGCATCCGCCACCGGCAGCTGGCTTGAATCCGGCCCAACTCCTCCCACCTCCTTAGCCCCCGGGCCCTTACAGGCAACTCCCCCCGCCCAAAAACAAACACTGAATACCAGCACCCGCCAGTACCCGCTCACCGGCCAAAACCTGGATATTTTTATTCGCAATCGCATGGTTACCCTTTTAGTAAAAAAAAGAAATCCTCTTCTTCCCGCTCCTCATGCCCGGAGACAGGCAATTCATCCCCTACCACAGGGCCGCCGGCCGCCAGCTCACTCCCCTCTTTTTTCGATTTAAAAACAGGCCACAGGAATTGGGCATACCATTCTTCCTGCTTGTAATGTTTGATCCCGAAACTCTGGGGATACTTACGGGTAATGATCCCGGTGCCAAAGATCACATCCCATATAAAGAACATATTCCCGAAATTACCTTTATAATTACCCACTCCGTCCTCCGCCGTATCCGCATGATGCGCATGATGCGTAGCGGGGGTCGAGATGAGCCTCTCCAGCACCCAGGCTACAGGATGTAATACCTTGTACTTATAAAAAGGTTTATCCCAGGGAATGCTCGAATGCGCCGAGAGGGTTATCAGTGATTTGATGCCGGTCACAAATAAAGCAGCATAGCCCAGCCCTAAATAAGTAAGGGCAGCTGTCAGATAGATCTGGGAAAAGAAAACGGTATAAATGACATTCTGACGACTGGCCATGGCCATACCCATATAAGGAGCGGAATGATGGGTACGATGAAACCTCCACAGCCAGGGCACCTGGTGATGAAGACGATGATACCAGTATTGTGTCAGGTCGTCCGCTACCGCAATGATTAAGAACGCCCAGCCAAACGGCACCCAGGAAAAAACGTCCTTGACCCCTGGGAGGATAATGGGCAATAATTTCAACGTGAAATAGGTGATGAGCGGGCGCAGGATCACTTTGGGAATGACAAAGCAAACGATATCGAGGATCCGCTCATTCTTATTCCATTTGTTGTCGTATAGCCGGTAGGCAAACTCGATAATGCCCACCACCACCATGAGGACGGGCAGCCCCCAGGTGCTCAGGTTTTTAAAGACCCCTTCAGCGTCCTTATCCCTCCATGGCTGCAGCCCCCTGCCAGGGAAGAAAAGAAATAATAATAAGACGGGAAGCGCATACAGGAACAGGCTGATCGTAGCGTCCCTGAAAATTTTTACGGCAGTCGCCTTTTGTATAGTCATGAATTTAAATTTTTCTGATTTAACGGTTGACCCCCATTGGCCACAAATCGTGTTGAACAAATTTCAACCCATAATAAAAGATCAGCAGCGGGACCAGGAAAATGATTACGCCCACAAGGATCTTTTTTGCTAATAAAACAATATCATGAAATATCATAGCTGCTTTTTTAGCGGTTATTTTATCGGGCCCTGGGTATCGCTGCCGTTCGGATGATGTATTCGTTTATTGTTTACATCATACCAATCGATCAATGGGTAGAGATGATTCTTTGTTGCCTGCTCATCGAATATTTTTTTCAGCTCCGCTAATTTTTCCGGATATTTTTTTGCCAGGTCGATTCGTTCATTGAAGTCGGTGGTCAGATCATATAATTCCCAAACATCGTCATCAAAGCTTTTGTCAACGATCGTTTCGCCTGGTTTAAAATCGAAGTCGACATTATCGGGACGATGGGCGGCTTCCGCCTTCCAGCCGTTATAGTAAATGGAACGGGAGCCGAAAATATAATAGTGCTGGACCAGGTGTCTCGAAGTGGCCCTGGCATCATCAAAAGAATAGGCTAGTGAAGTGCCTTGTATGCTATCCTGCGCGATGCCCTTGATAGTTTTTGGAATTTTGAGCCCGGCCAATTCCAGGGTGGTCGGCAAAAGATCTATCACATACCCATACTGGTTGCGAATGCCTCCCTTGTCTTTAATACCTTTCGGATAAAAAGCGATGAGGGGATTATGAGTTCCACCTTCCGCATCGGCATCCTGCTTCCATTCCCTGAATGGCGTATTGGCAGCCTGCGCCCACCCTAAGGGGTAATTGGTAGCGGCTGCGGCAGTGCCGATGGAATCGATATCTTCCAGGTTGGTTTTCAAATAATCCGCTTCCTTTTTTTTCCTGGCAGAATTGGTCTTTGGTTCGATAGTGCCTTCTAAAGTGCCTTCTTTACTGGCTCCATTGTCTCCGATGATAACGAATACAAGCGTATTATCTAACAGGTTGTTTTCTTTCAGGTGATTGATCAGCCTGCCTATCTGGAAGTCGGTATAGGTAAGATAGCCCGCATAGACTTCCATAAAACGGGCAAATAGCTTTTTCTGATCCGCGGTCAGCGAGTTCCATGCCTGTATCCTCGTGTTACGGGGAGGCAATTGTGCATAGGCAGGAACAACCCCTAATCTTTTCTGGTTGGCTAATACCTTTTCCCGGAATATATCCCAGCCTTCGTCGAATTTCCCTTTATATTGATCGCTCCAGTATTTATCGACCTGGTGCGGCGCATGGGTTGCGCCGGGGGCATAATATAAAAAGAACGGTTTGCCCGGAGCCACTTTCTCCTGGCGCGTAATATAGCTGATCGCTTTGTCTGTTATTTGCTCATTCAAATGTCGTCCGTCAGGAGTGACATGCGCATTATCTTCTACCAGGTCGGGTTTATATTGATCGGTCGCCGAACCTAAGAACCCGAAGTTATGATCGAAACCTTTTCCGCTAGGCCAGTGGTCAAAGGGCCCTACATCCGTGGCTTCTTCATCAGGAGTCAGGCCATACTTCCCTACGGTAAAAGTATTATACCCGTTTTCCCTCAGGATTTCGGCAATGGTCCCATCATTGGAAGGTATCCTGCCGTCGTATCCCGGAAATCCTGCTGACAAAGCGATATGAGAGAACCCTCCTTCATGCACGAAATGACTATTGCGTCCGGTAAGCAAGGCCGAACGGGTAGGCGCGCAAATAGCCGCTGTATGGAAGTTCGTGTATCGGAGACCATTATTAGCCAGGCTATCGAGGGTTGGCGTACGGATCACGCCCCCGAACGCGCCGGACGCGCCATATCCCACATCATCCAGAATAATCCAAATGATATTGGGAGCCCCGGTCGGGGCCTTAACGGGATCGGGCCACCATTCTTTCGAATCGGCCAGGGTCTTGCCGACAACGCCCTGGTAAGTTTGCTGGGGAGCCTGCGCGAACACCTCCGCTCCCGCCAGCATAATTGTCAATGACAAAGTAAGAGCTAACAATATTTGTTTCATATATGTGTGTGTATTTACTTAATTATCTATTTGATTAATAGTCTTCCCGCACGGCCCACTCATCACCAACCCGGGTTCTGTGTCAACAATTTTGCTCCCACCAGGTCAATCTCCGTCTGGGGGATCGGATACAGCGTATCCTTAAGCGCCGTTCCTGTTTTAGCCGGTATTTGTTTCAAAGCATCGTACAAATAGGTTCCCCCTCTTCTGACCAGGTCAAACCACCGGTTCCCCTCCTGTATGAACTCCTTTCTTCTCTCCAGGAAAACGGAATCCCTGAAATCCGATTGACCCAGGCCCGCGGTCAGATTCGCGACACCCGCCCGGGCCCTCACCTTATTTATAGCAGCATAAGCGTCGCCCGTGGGCGCTCCATTGATTTCATTCAACACCTCTGCATACAGCAGCAGGACATCCGCATAACGGATCACCGGGTAATTGATGCCGCTTACTCCCTGACTGGTCAGCGGAGACAGGCTGTAATCAATGAATTTGGCAAACCGGGGCGCGCCGGGATACACCACCGTTTTACCGGTAGCCGCATTATAGATGGAGGTATAGAACGTCACAGAACGACGGCTATCCGTGGAATCAAACAATTTCCAGAGCGTACTGTCCGCCGGGATGTCGCCCGGGTATACGGCCGTATTAAAGGAACTAAAATTAGCGCCGCTCAAACTCTGCGTGCTGTTGATCGCGCCCAGGCTGGTACCGAACTGAACGGAGAAAACATGCTCCTTACCATTCTTGGTAGCCTGCTGAAAAACGTCCAGGAATTTAGTGAACAGGTCGTACCCGTATGTCCCCGTAGCCCCGGCAAATGTTCCCGTTGTGATGACCTGCTGCAATTCCGTCAGCGCATCCGTCCAGTCCCTGCGCGTAACATATACTTTTGCCAGCAGCGCATGGGCGGCGCCGCTCGTCACCCTTCCGATATCCGCACCGGAGTATGATTTTGGCAAATTCGTCGCATCACTAAGATCTGCAATGATCTGGCGATAGATACTGTCTTTGGAAGTCCTGCCGGTTTTAAGGCTGTTTACATCCACCGTAGTCGGATCATGGAGCACCAGGGGTGCATCCCCCCAGAAACGAACGATGTTGAAGTACAGAAGCGCCCGTATGAACTTAGCCTCCCTTACCAGGCGGGAACGAAGTGTGGTATCAAAATTGATGTTCGGGATATTGTCAATCGCCACATTAGCCCTGCTGATCCCATAATAATGCTGCTGCCAGACCTTATGCACCCTGTCATTCGCAGCCACATACGTTGTCGTACCCAATGCCCGCACGTCCGGATTGGTATTGGAAGGCGCATAGACCTGGTCGTCACTGCCATTGCCCGTCAGCAGGTTGAGGTCGCGGCCATAGATGGGAAAGTCGGCTGCCGGATCGCTGTTTAAAGTACTGTAGACGGCATTCACCGCAGCATTGGCATCAGCCTGTGTTTTATAGAACTGCGACGCGACAATGATGGAATTCGGCGTCTCCTTCAATTTATTGCAGGACACCAGGATCAGCGCCGGCAGTAAAAAATACACTATTAATATCGATATGCGTTGCATGGTAATTACTTTGATTTTTAAAAATCTTATTATTTGCCTTCCTTCGATCCGTTAAAAAGTGACATTCAGCCCTGCCAGGAAAGTCTTATTCGAAGGATAGATCCCGTAGTCGATCCCCTGTTTGGTATTATCATTATCATAGAAATTTACTTCGGGGTCATAACCGGTATATTTTGTCCAGACAATGGGATTCTGCGCGGACACATACAACCGGATCTGTTTGGCATGGATCTTTGAAATAAGGCCCCGGGAGAAACTATACCCCAACGTAATATTCTTCAGTTTAACATACGATCCGTCTTCGATATACCGGTCTATCACCTGCGGCACAGGGGCATTTACCGCCTTGGGGAAGGTCCCGTTGGGATTGGTGGTGGCATTCCACCGGTTTAGCAAAGTAGCTGAAGCATTAAGCGTGGTCGTCGTTACCTCCAACTTTTGCTGCAGGAGATTGAAGATCCTGTTCCCGTAAGAACCCTGGAAGAAAAAGGACAGATCGAAATTTTTGTAGTTCAGGGTATTGGAGAATCCAAAAGTGAACTTAGGCTGGGAACTGCCCAGATCGTGCTTGTCCGCTGTAGTGACAGTTCCATCCCCGTTATAGTCCACATATTTCTGGTCCCCCGCCTGTTGCGATACACCCGCCAGCACCGGGACGCCCTTGGCGATATCATCGGCTGTTAAAAGCCCCCTGGTATTGTAACCCCAGAAAGTGCCCACCGGAAGGCCCACCTTAACGATCACAGGAGATACCTGGCCGGTGGGCGCCAGCGGAAAATAGCTGTTGGTGCCCTGTCCCAGGCTTAATATTTTATTCCTGTTGACGGCAAATACGACAGTGGATTTCCAGCTCAGGCTGCTGCCCCTCAGATTATCCGTATTCAGCCCCAGCTCGAAACCTTTGTTTTCCACACTGCCTACATTCTCCAGTTCACTGGCATAGCCGGTATACAGCGGGAAGGGGACATACAGCAACAGGTCCGATGTCTTTTTGTAATACGCATCGGCGACCAGGTTCACCCGGTTATTGAACAATCCCAGGTCAAACCCCGCATCATACTGGGTAGTTGTTTCCCATTTCAGGTTCGGATTGACTAACTGGGAAGGGGCGATACCGGTTACCAGGGTGTTGCTGAAATAATAATTGGTAGGCGTCAGGGTAGCCAGCGAACTATAAGGCGGAACTTCCGAGTTACCCGTTTGCCCGGCGGTAAATCGTAGCTTCAGGTTGCTAACTGTCTTACGCGCCTGCTCGAAAAATTCTTCCTTGTCTACATTCCAGGACAAACCGATGGCAGGGAAAAAGCCCCATTTATTGTTGGCGCCTAATTTGGAGGACCCGTCCGCCCTCTCAGAAAGGGTCAGGTTATATTTATGGAGATAGGAATACGTGATCCTTCCCAACCAGGAATTGATAGCGGATGTGTGCCCATTCGACGTAGACAGCACGGCCGTTCCGGCATAAGAAAGATTATTATAGCCCGTCAGGTCATTCGGGAATTTCTGCGCGCTGGCCACCGCAAACTCATCCTTTTCAAACTGGGTGGTATAGCCTGCCAGCACATTTAAAAAATGGGTATTCGCAAAAGTAGGGGAGTAGGTAAGGGTATTCTCATTCAGCCAGGTCACCGCCGTTGCTGAACCGATGGAAGCAGAACCACTGGTGGTATAGCCGTTGCTCGTATAAGATGGCGCATAATAATTTTGCTTGGTATTGATCAGATCGGCTCCCGCTGAAACTTTCAGCGTCAGCTCTTTCAGTAGTTTGTATTCCCCCGCAATCGTTCCCAGGAGACGGGTCAGTTTACTGGCATTGGTGGTGGCCGTGATGTCCTGCAGGGGATTCGTGGGCGTGGTGGAATATGGACTGCTGATATTATAGCTGCCATCCGCATTCTTTATTTTGGCGACGGGAGAAGTCAATAATAAAGAGGGATAAGCTCCGCTGAAATTAATACTGTTATAGGCGCTTCCGAACAAGGAGTTCTCCTGGGACTGGCTCCCGAAGACATTGGTAGATACTTTAAACCGGGATGACACATTTCTTTCATAGTTTACCCTTGCCGAATATCTTTTAAAGCCCGTATTCAGGATGGTCCCGTCCTGGTTAAAATAATTCCCGGAAATAAGATATTTCGACCGGTCATCGCCACCTGAAATAGACAGTTCATGATTCTGTATATTCCCCTTCCGGAGAGCAGAATTCTGCCAGTCCGACCCTGCCCCCAGGGCAGCTATGGCCGAATCGCTAAAGCTTCGGGCGCTCCCGGTGCTCGCGTTGAGATCATTTACCAGGGACGCCCACTGGCTGGCATTCAGTAAAGAAAGTTTTTTGGTGACCTGCTGGGTACCGAAGTAACCGCTGTAATTGATTTCATCAGTCCCTTTTTTTCCCCTGCGGGTCGTGATGATCACCACGCCATTAGCGCCATGGGAACCATAAATAGCGGTAGCAGAAGCGTCTTTCAGTATCTCGATGGATTCGATATCGCTGGGGTTAATGGTAGACAGAGCATTCACACTGGCCCCCGTCGAGGCGCCGGTATTGACATAATCATTATTATTATAAATAATGAATCCGTCAATAACATAGAGAGGGGCATTGCCGAAATTGATGGAATTGCCCCCGCGAACCCGGATGGTGGCCGTACTGCCCGGCTGCCCCGAGCTCTGGGTCACCGCCACACCAGGTACACTGCCTTGCAACAGGTTATCAAAGGATACCGCAGGCTGGCTGAGAAGATTTTTGTTGACGCTGCCCACAGAACCCGTAATATCACTTCTTCTTTGCGTGCCATAACCCACCACGACGACATCACCCAGGACCGAATTACCGGCCTGCAGGTCAATATCCGCATGCCCATAACTATTAATAGGGACCTCCCGCGTTTTGTACCCTACAAAACTGACGATATAAACGACGGGAACATGCTGCCCGGTAATAAACTTGAATTCCCCGTTCTGATCCGCAATCACTTCATGCGTGGTGCCCTTGATATGTATAACGGCGCCGGCCAATGGGTCTTTTGTCTTCTCATCGACGACCCTTCCGAGAAGGGAGACATTATTGTTCTGTGCAATGACTAAAAAAGGAGAGAGACCGAGAAGAAAAATAGCGAATAGCGGGACACTGGTATATTTTTTATACCTTTGAAACAGATTCATTTTAATGATATTTTATCGTTAATCTAATCAGGATGAGATCAGTAAGTGATTGGCGTTACTGGGCTGATTTCATCTCCGGCCGGTAAGAAGCAATTCTTACCGGTTTTTTATGCTATATATATTAGAAACAACAACAGCATTCTTTTAACAGGATACCGCTATACTTACCTTTCTGAGAGATCGGTTTACGACCGGAGATAATAGAAGAGAAAATAGTTCCCATAAAACAATTATTGGCGTTGCTGGTTAATGACGGTACAAATGTAATCAAAAAACTATTAGTCCACCAAATTAGTAGAGAATAAAGTTAAAAAAATTAATCCCGCCCTCTCTCCCCGGCCTCCTTCTCCACAATAACCCTTTTCGCTGGCGCTCGGATATTTGTATATTCAAAGAACTTTGTAGGCTCCAAGATTGGAAAAACGTCTTGATTGGCTGATATCTGAACCCTTTGTTGCAAACAGTTTATATTATTGTAGCAATTTATTATCAATTCTGCGTTGCAGAAACACTATCTGTGATAGGAGACTCTCTTATGGCATTTTTTAAATCATCTAAATAATCCTTTTTTAGCGGATATCTCCCCTTTAATGAATCAATTTCGGCATCAACTTTTTTCAATCCAACTAATGTTTTCTTAAATGAAAACAATAAAATGTAAGCCTCTTCATTCAAAGTATCCTTACCCATATTTTCATTTTGAATATATCTCTGAATATCAGCAACAATTTCACTAAAAAGCCTATTTCGATTGGCTGTATCTGATTTCGATTCGTAGTCTAATGCATGAAAATAATCATAATTCATTTTCTTTTTGAACTTGGCGTTAAAATCATTTTCACTAAGTGAGTCAATAAATTCGTACCCACTTTGATATCTTTTTAATAGTATTAATAAAGATATTTTTAAGTCAATTGATTTATATCTGGTTTCAGGGCACTTTAGTGATTCCTGTATGTTAGTCAAAGATTCTTGAAGTAATGATGTCTTATTATTCTTATAATATGCATTTAGCCCTGTTAGTGCATTTTTGTAATGCGATCTGCAATCTTCAAGGTTTTTTACCTGTCCATTACAGCTATTAAAGAGATTGAAAAGAATAAAGCTGATTGCTGCAATAATTAGTTTATTTAATTTGTAAGTTGTCATTTGGTATTCGTTGTTGGTGTATATGGAAGAAATGCATGGGTGTAAGTTTCAGGCTTTGGAAAAAGTGGATAAAGAACAACTAGTGTAGCCCCACCGCCATTTTCATCGAAATGCCACATGTTCCCTGTTACAGTTACTGACGGGAAGGTCGAGCCCGCAGATAATTGTGAGGCAGGTATTAAGATGCTTCCAGGAGTTGCTTTTGCTTCGGGGTCACTTATCTGCGGACCATCGTATTCAGGAGGGGCAAGTGACGAGCTATATACATTACCTTTGAACGACATGCTTGCATCTCCAGTAGCTGTAATTTCATCCGAACCGGTTTGGCGGCTTACATTCATAATATTTACTGCACACCCAAAAATTCTTTTGATACTTTGCCAGCCTTTAAGTCAAAGTTAACTGAAACAGCCGGCGTCACACTAAGGCTTGTGGTGACTTGTACTTTGACTGCATGTGATGCCGAATAGGCCGCCGGCCCTTCATTTTCTGCATCACTAGCGAGATATCCCACATTTAATATGTCATTATCTTCTTTCCCAATATATGAATATCCCTTTGGTGTTTTATTCTCTGCTGTTACTTCAGGTCTCCACTCCTACTTGCCAGTCTTTTTGTTTTTAATCCAATCTTCAGGCTCCATCCCATCCAATTCCCCATTGATTCGACAAAGTCTGCCAAACGCGATCTTTGATGATGTCATTGATCACGGTCTCATATAAGTTATGCGGGAGTGTCACCTCTTACGCTTTGCTATAATTCAGCATCCAATTGACACCAAATTTATCCTGTACGGACCCGAACAAAGCGTTCCAGAATGTTTCACTCACTGGGGCAAGCACTTTGCCGCCGCTGCCCAGCTTTTCGAACAGACTGTTTATCTCCTTTTCACTGGTACAACTGATCGCCAATTGGATATTGTTGCCGACGGTTTGCCCCTCAGGGCCATTCATATCCGATCCCATTACGAGCAGCTTACCATTCAAGGTCAGCGCCGAATGAAATAGTTTGCCCTTGCCGGCAGGCCAGTATTGTTCCATCGGTGAACCGTCCAACTGTTGCAGGTCAAGGTCACCACCAAAGCATTCCTTGTAAAAGGTCATGGCCTCACGGCACCTGCCGTTAAAGCCAATATAAGGGTTGATTGAATCCATCGTATTATTTTTTTGAGTTTATAATATTAAAAATAACACTAATCACAAAACAATAAGGGGGTAAACACGACATTCGTAAGGGGAGTATCGAATCATTGTTCGACAAAATGCCAGCAAACCCCAGCAATATCAATGATATTAACTTCCCTGCCATAGGGCATCTGTGTGATCTGCCCTATACGGATCCCGTACTTTTCAGGTAGTTTTTTATCAAGGACGTTTTTTCTAAATTCGTCGACACTGCTGACCTTTACACTGAGCATATAGTTTTGTGCGAATTCGGTATTATCGTATTGCTGGAGAATGAACCTACAACCGTCACATTCAAAACCGATGTAGCCATCCACCGCCCAATTGATAGTAAAGCCCAGTTCCTGGAAAAACTGTTTAGAGGCTTCAAAGTTGCTACCTGAAGGAACAAATGGCTCAAGTGATAAAATCTTCATGTACAATTTTTACAGTATAAATATATCGATTATACTTCAATAATAGGGAAGCGCTGTGGAATGGGAAGGAAGTTTAGGTTCAGGAAAGTCTGCAGTCGCAAATTTTCGAATTTTTGTGACTGCAGCCATCCCGGAAAATAGGATAGGAAACAGATTGTCAGATAAATAGTACAATATTTAGCATGATTTATCCATTGCCTTTCGTATAGGACCGATGTAATTTCAATGAGGAGGTACTTAATTATGAGAGCCATCCCTATTCAAAAAATCTCATTTTTATCAATTTAATGACTACATTGATTTATCAACTTATTCCAACCTTACAGGGTCGGGTCACACCATAGATTTAATAATAATTAAAACCAAACAAATGAGCACGATTAAAGTAAAAGACGGCACAGAAATTTATTACAAAGATTGGGGAACAGGGCAACCCATTGTTTTTCATCACGGCTGGCCTTTATCGGGCGACGACTGGGATACACAAATGATGTTTTTCCTCAATCAGGGATTCCGGGTTATTGCGCATGATCGCAGAGGGCATGGAAGGTCTACCCAAACTGCCAATGGGCATGATATGGATACTTACGCAGCAGATGTTGCTGAGCTGACACAAACACTTGATCTGAAAAATGCTGTACATATTGGTCACTCAACCGGTGGTGGCGAAGTGATCCGATATGTCGCAAAACATGGCCAAGGCCGGGTAGCCAAAGCGGTATTGATCAGTGCGGTCACTCCAATCATGGTACAAAACAAAAATAATCCGGAAGGCGTTCCTTTATCCGTGTTCGATGAAATACGTGAAGGTACCGCAACGAAACGACCACAATATTTTCAGGATTTTACCATGCCCTTTTATGGATACAATCGTCCAGGAGCAAAAATATCGCAAGGCGTCAGAGATAATTGGTGGCGCCAGGGGATGATGGGCGGAATAAAAGCGCATTATGATTGTATAAAAGCTTTTTCAGAAACAGATTTTACGGAGGATCTTAAAAGCGTGGATTTGCCGGTACTTGTTCTGCATGGAGAAGATGACCAAATCGTTCCTTTTCCCATTTCCGGAGCAAAGGCCGTAAAGCTTTTAAAAAATGGAAAACTTATTTCATACCCGGGTTTTCCTCATGGAATGCCCACGACAGAAGCTGCAACCATAAATGCAGCCCTTTTAGCTTTTATTAAATCTTAATAAATAAAAAACACAGGTTAGGTTAAAATCACCAAAATAAAAAAAGCTGCCACCCTATCCCGGCATTAACCATTCAAACATTTATGGCCTTGGTTTAAATTCGAGAGTAGAAGCAGGCCTAATGCATATAAACGATGCAAAAACATTTTCCATATCGGGTAGTATTGGAGTAGACAGGGCCAATTACCCGGTTTATCCTTCCAATGGGATGAACACAAAAAAACAATAAAAAAACTTCTTGGATTCGCAAATCCTGACCTGTCCGGTACCAGGCTGTCTCCGGAGTCCCGAAAACTCCTTTAACTTGCCAACCGCCTCTATATTATTGTTTTATAAACTTTCTATATTGTATTTCATTTGAATTTTGTAAAATAAAAATATAAACACCTTCAGGCAGATTACTTATATCCATGGTCTTCGAAGTATTACCGGATAATTGTATAACTTCTTCTTTCAAAATCCTGCCATTTATGTCAGTGATCTTTAGCTGAAACGGTCCCCTGGCAAATAATTGTATAGTTAATTCCTTTGCGGCAGGATTAGGAAACACTGAAAGAGTATTCTGTAGTGCGTCCATTTTAATGACTACTATTTTGCTATAAGTGAAAGAGCCATCCAGGTCCACCATCCGTAGCCGATAAATATTGATCCCTTGCAGAGGTTGCTGATCGATGAATACGTAGTTTTTTTGCTCCGATGAATTACCTGATGCCGGCACTTGTCCCTGCACATCAAAGATACTTCCATCTCCACTACGTTCAATATCAAAATATTTCGTATTCTGTTCGCCGGCTGTTATCCAACGCAACGTAATATGACTTCCATTTGTCGTCGCCGTGAAATCGAGCAAATGAAGCGGCAGGACAGTAGCCAGGACACAGGCGCTAAACTCACTGGAATTGTTGGCGGAATCCGTGGCCGTGGAAGTAATAACGGCCTCCGCAGGCATGCTTACTCCCATAAGCGTATCTGTGAACCCGGCATTCCCTGTCGCATCCGTGGTTACTTGCTTAAACCCAAGGAAGGTCTGTCCGTCTCCAACGCCTAATGGATTGCAGGCAACATTGGAGAAAAACTCTATTCGATAAATGGAATTGGCCAGACTGTTCATGGTGCCTTTGATAATGGTATTCCCACCACTCACTTTTGCACTTGTTAATACGGGGTGATTCTGGAAATTATTCGGTCCTGCCAGAAAACCTATATGATTAGGGGTCACGCCGTCGTTACCCAGATCGATCCCCAGACCGGCGTTATTAAAAATTAAGTTGCCGCTTATGCCAATACCCGTGCCCGTCCCGGCCAATGCAATTCCTTTGCCATTGCCTGTTATAGTATTATCGCTGACAGATCCCGTAGCGACGCCGTTGAACAGAACGGCAATACCATTACCCGAAATAGTATTGGAGTCAATCCGAACATCACTGTTCCCGTCTATTACGATCCCCGGGCCGCCATTATTGGTAATGGTGCTGTTGGCAATGCTGTTCTTTAATCTCATTTTCAAAATATCAATCCCTGCCATTGTATTTCCGTCCACAAAATCCTTCTCGACGAATACGTGGATCAGGTCAAGGTTATTTCCGTCGCTAAGCAACCGCAAACCGGCAAATGCATTGGCTGTATATTTATTCCTCGTCGAGTTCAGGGTGACACTGGCTCCGCCGCCCACCACAAATTCCAGCCGGCACGCATCTTTCCCGTTCTGGTTTCCGCTGATATCCGCCATCGAAATGGCCAGTTCTCCCCCAACATTTAATTTTCCGTAAACTCCTTGCTGTCCATTTTTGGCGAACACCTCTGTACTTTGGGTTAGCTTGGCAATTACCCCGGGGCCGATATTGGCAGCATAATTAAAGCCAACGCCGGCCGTACCTTCCCATCGGTTGGAGGTGAAATTTTTAGTCCCGGCAGCCATAAAGATGAAATTAGCGCCGGTCTGCCCGGCCCGGATAGTATCGCCGAGCACGATCCAGTTGATGGTGCCGTTGATGGATTCCTGCGCATCGAAAGCCAACGCGTTATTGAGATGGAAATTCTCCTGGTAAGTTATATCCACCGTGCGACCGGGGCCGAACCGGAACTTGCTGCCTATTTTCATATCCCCGTCGAACCTGTTTTTAATAAAGTTATAATTGCCACTGGCATCCAGGAATAAGTCAACACCTACACTGTCAATATTGGTTAGGATATTTCCCTCGACAGAAAGCTGCTTCCCCCCTCTCGAAAAAATGCCTGCCGAGAACCTGGCCCCCGAGCCATCTATCCCGATGAAATTGCCCTGTATCTTAATGCCTTCTGAAAAACTTCCTACAATGGTAACACCGTTTTTGGTGCCTCCCATTGTATTGCCTTGATTTGTGCTGGTGCCCCCTATCGTGTTATTGGGTGCGTTGTCGAGTATCACTGCATCCAGCGCGTTGGGCAACAATTTTTGCCCGAAGAAATCCAACCCTATGATATTTGCCTGCGCCAGATTATTTTGTCCTCCGTTGCGTTGGCCGGTCTGAGAGGAATCGCGGCCAAGGATATGAATTCCATACCCTTTATTGGCGGATATGATATTCCGGCGTAATCCGGTACCCCCGATAATATTACCCGGAGTGTTTTCAATAAAGACCCCATCTCCTCCATTACCCTTATCTACGGTACCGGTACTATCCGTACCGATATAATTGCTTTCCAGGAGATGCCCCCCATCCCCGGGAGGGGGAGTGCCGGCAATATAGATCCCGTGGGAAGAGAAACTGTTGATGATAAAAAAGGAGATCTGGCATTGGCCGCCCAGCAATTGCAGGCCAATGGCATTTGACCCGGCCATGCTGCCATCTATTTCAATGCGGCGGGAACTTCCGCCACTGCCGTCATTATTAAGGGCGAATATCGTCACCGAGCCTAGAACAGGAGGCAAGGGGCCCAATCCCGTACTTCCCACTTTGATCACAATACTACCCGAGCCGGGTGCATTGGGAATCGCAAATCGGATATGGTTTTGCGGCAGCTGGCGATTGGCATTGTGGTTCTCTATGGCGGCCCTGAGTGTACACTGGTCGCCCGGAACAGTCGGATCACATTTGTGACCGGGCATACCTGCGTTCGGGTCACTCTCGTCTCCGATAACGTTAACGGTAAAAGTCATTGAAGTGTCCTGGCCCAGTATCTTAGCGGGGATCATGAGTGCCAGGAGCACAATCAGCCCAATCAGCGTGCGGTCAGCCATTGTTTGCGTGCTGCTTTTCGGGCAGTGCAGGTTAAACGGCAAAAAATGGGTTTTTAGAAGAGATTTCATTGCCTTTGGTTTTAAGGGTGAACAATGAAAATTCCGGTAGGACGGCTGCGGTTCTTTATGGGAAGAATGATAAATCTTCGTAGGAAGCAGACTTGCGATTCTTTACAGGAAAAATAATAGGAAGTTCTTTATGGGGTGGATAAATGGTGCTTACTTGAAGTGCAGACCTGACAATCTGTAATTATGCTGAGAGCAGTAATATACATATCCTGTTCAGTGCGCCTTAACGACTAACAATGACATCTTAAAAACAAGAGCTCAGTCCAAGGAGAATTTTAATAGCACAAAGCTACGCAAATTTACCTATCAGAAAAACAGCTACTAAAGACAAAGAAAGATATAGGTTTATTATGCAACCTGGCTTGAGTTCTTTAATAGTCTCGTCTTACATAATCTCCTTTTTAAAGAACCATATACCCGTTGAATATTCTCTTGCCGGGGAACTCTTCATTCCTTCCCAGGGTCCATTTATGGGTGGTCGACAGGTTTACCCTGCCTTCCACCCGCGCAATCCCTTTCTGCACCCCATCGATATACAGCCTTAGCGTGCTGCCTTCACACACTCCGGCGATATGATGCCAATGCCCCAGCCAGTCAGCCGGCAGCCCCACCGTACAGTCGCCCCGTCCCCACCCTCCCGCAAAAAAACTAAGGCTTTTATTATCGACGACCTGCAGGACATGGTTATCCCCCTTGGTCAACAGATCCACCAGGTCTCCACCTCCCGCTACCGGATACACCCAGGCCATCATGGTAAGGGTCTCCCCCAGGATGTCCAGACTGGGAGAATTGGGAACTTCTACATAATAATCCTTTCCCAACAACAATCTCCCCACCCCGCTCCTACGCACGCTATCACCTCCGCCTTGCCTGCTCTCACCCCGCGTCTGCCCGCGCTTATCGGGCATCCCCCCCGTCCGGATTATCCTTCCCTGATTCGCAAACCCTGACCGGTCCGGCACTACACTGTCATCGGTAGCTGCATCCGGCGACAGATCCAACAACACCGATTCGTCATTGCGGCTATATACCGAAAATCTTTCCCGCACCCCCATGACGCCGATCCCCTGCATACCTTCCCCTGCAATAGCCAACTCCTGCGAGATCGTTCTCTTTTCTCCCGGCCCCAGCAACAGCGTATCCCTCAGTACCAAAGAATCATTAACCCTCACCGGGATATAAAAAGAATGGGGATCCCCCCCGATATTCTGTGCCGTAAAAGAAAGTTTCTGTCCCTCGCCCTTCCTGAGCATGGGTCTGACAGCCAGCCCGGTTATTTCCACGGGCCCGCCCCCCTCTTCCCCGGCCTTATTCCCTAATTGCCTTTCGCCTTCCCGTCCTTCTTCCGCTCGTATTACTTTCACCCCCACCGCCTGCATTCCTTCGATCCGCAGCTCCACCATCCCATATGGATAAAGACGGCAGCCGATCGAATCCACCATCTCAGCTCCCGCAGCCACCAGGCAGTTCTTATGTCCCACCTCCCGGCCATTCGCCAGTAACTTTACGATCTTCGTTCCGGGGGCCCCCTCGTTACGCACGGAGAACCGCACCCAGAATAATTCATGGGGCGCCACTTCCCTCTTCGACAAAGAGAGATCCTGCACCCGGAATTCCGGATCGCCTCCCTTATCGAAATCCCCCTCCTTACCGGAAGACCATCCCTTCCCCGGCGTCCGGCTCATCTCAAATACCATTTCTCCGCCCTGCCCGATCACTTCATGCGGCAGTAAAAAACCATCAACCCTTTTATGATTAACCCACAAGGATTTTACATATACGTTTGGGTTCCCCCCGCTCTTCATATTCCCGATCTCCGCGCCCTCATCCCGCGACTTTATTACCCATCGCTTTCCATTCCGCAAATGAAGGATCATCTCCCGGAAAAGAGGAGAGCCGATAGCATAAAAAGGTCTCCCCGGGCATACCGGGTAGATCCCCATCGCACTCAACACATACCAACTGGACATCGATCCCAGGTCGTCATTCCCCGGCAGTCCGCCCGAGGCGGTGGAGAAGCGTTTATCCATGATCGTTCTTACCCAATATTGTGTCCGGTCAGGCCTGCCGGCATCGTTAAAAAGATAGGGAACATGAAAGACCGTCTCATTATCAAAAACAATAGATTGATCCGTGAGCGCAGAATCCAGCCGGGCCGCAAAAGCCTCCCTTCCCCCCATCAGGTTGATCAGGTCCTTCACATGCTGGGGTGCAAAAAAAGAATAAACCCATTTATCGCCTTCTTTATAGCCGGTCGTGCCGGGCTGCAAGTTGAATTGGCTCCCGTCACGGGGTAACAACAGCAATTCAGCGGGATTGAATAGATTCCTGTAGCTATAACTTCTTTTCAGGAATGCCGCCGCTTCTTCCTTCCGGTGCATGACCAGTCCGGCAAACTGACCCAGCGCCCAGTCATCATAGGCATATTCCACCGTCCGGGTGACCGATTCGGAATAAGTGAAAGGAATATATCCCTGCTGATGATACACTTCCATATCGGATTGGAGAAAAGGCGCTTCTGCCAGGCTTTTTTTCATGGCGTTGTACGCAAGAGCGCTGTCGAATCCACGAATGCCCTTTAGCCAGGAATCCACAATGATAGGTACCGCATGATTGCCCGTCATCGGCTCTATGGGAAGATGGCCTGTCTGCCGGTAGATATCCAGCATAGACAAGATCATATCCCGCTGCCGCTCCGGGAACAAAAGACATAAGAGCGGATGTAAAGAGCGAAAAGTATCCCAGGGGGAGAATTGCCCGTATTCATTTTTTCCCGATGTGCTATGGACCTGCCCGTCGCGGCCCCTGTACTTTCCCTCCACATCGGAAATGATCCAGGGTAATAATAAAGAATGATAGAGCGCCGTGTAAAAGATCTTCTTTTTCTTTGAATCGCTGCCTTGCATACTCATCCCCGTACTATCTTTCCCGCCGCTGACCTCAAGGCTTTCACCGATCCCGACCACCGATAATTCCTTCCGCCATTGCCCCGCAGTCCTTTCTTTCACCTGGTCGAATCCCAGCCCGCCAGTCTCTGCGTCGATATTTTTTTCCGCGCTCTCCGGGCTGACAGTCGAGACACTGATCCGAAGAACGATCACAGTAGCTCCCTCAGCCGAAGGGGCAAACCGGAGTATAACCCCATCCTTCGAAGGATCTTCGCCGTTATCATCCCGGTCATAACGGAGGACCACCGGGAATGCAGCTCCTTGCAACGAACGGCGGGACGTACGGGTGATCTCGCCCATCCCCCCGACAAAGACCCTGGGGATAACATGAGCGGGAAAAGTCAACCGGAACAGACCTGTCCTTCCCGAGGCCGTAACCTCCGCCACACTATGATCATCTGAAAATTGCACCCTGTAATTGCCGGGACTGGCTTTCTCGTCGCAGTGCAGGAAAGGCCGCCCTCCCGAAGGTCCCATCCTATCCGCTAACCTGCCCCTTTCCTCCGAGGGTCCCATCGGCTCTCCCCCGTTCCCCAGTGGCATGATCTTTATTTGCCCTGCCGACCCACCCGGATAACCACTCAGATGATGGAAACAACTAAAAAAATAAAGAGAGCTATCTCCATAATCATATCCTCCGTTCGCCTTCGTCTCCGGCGTCAATTGCATCATTCCCCAGGGAGCCACGGCTCCAGGATAAGTTCCGCCTTCGCTCCCCCACCGGGTGAACACATCACTCTTACCCGTTCCGATAAAAGGATCTACATAAGATAAAATGTCCCGCTCCCCCGCCGATCCGGTGTTCCCTTGCGCAAACCCCTCCCCTCCCGACAGCAGCATCCCTGCCAGCGCCAACCAGCCTATTCCTCCTGAAAACCTCATCGGCATGTCCTTTTATATTTTAATATAGATCTTCTTTTTATCCAGCGCCCATCCCACCGACCAGCAAAGCAACATATAACAGACAGCGAATACCAGCGTACCCAACGATCCCGTGAACAAAACCTGAAAAAAGACCTGGTTGATCCAGGTATAAAAATCCAGTCCCGGCCGGACCCACACTAATTGCAAAATAGTTAATAACAGCTCCGATAATAAATAGATCGCCAACGGGTTCTTCCCAAACACCTGGAAAAAATGAATACCCCGCCGCCACTGCTTAATTTCAATACAAAAGATCAGTAATCCTAATAGAACCAGGTCGATCCCTATGGTAAGCAATACAAAGGGGCTGGTCCACAATTTTTTGGCTACCGGGAAGAACTGTCCCCAGAACAGGGCGATCAACACCAGCAAGGCGCCGGTTATCATCAATTTGGCAACAGCCTCATAGTTTTTTCCCTTTTCCCGGAGAAAGACACCGGCCTGGTAACCGGCGATCACATTTACGACAGCGGGCAAAGTGCTTAGCAACCCCTCCGGGTCAAAAGCGATCGGTCCCCCTTTATCATGATAAAGATGATTCTCTCCCAAAAGCCAGCTATCCAGCAGCGTTCCGGCGTTATGGGTCATGGTCAGTTCCTGTCCGTGCTGTCCGAACAGATAGAGTGCTGCCCAATATCCCAACAGCAGGAATGCAGCCAGCCACAGGCTCGCCTTCCTGGACAAATAATGGACGATCAGGGCGCCCGCACCATAACACAGCGCTATTCTTTGCAACACGCCCATGATACGGGTATGGCTTAAAGGATTAAAGGCCCAGCCACCGCCATCCAACCGGTGAACAAAGGGAAACCAATACATCAGGTAGCCCAGTAAAAAAATAAGAAGGGTCCTTTTAAAAAGTTTGCGCAGAAAATCCCCTTCCCGCTCATACTTATCTTTTGAAAAACTAAGCGCATTTCCTACCGCAAAAAGAAAAGATGGAAATACGAGGTCCGTAGGCGTAAATCCAAACCAGGGCGCGTGATCCAACGGCACATAAGGATCGGCGCCGGAACCGGGCGCATTGACAATGATCATAAAACAAATAGTAAGCCCCCGGAACAGATCGAGCGAAAGAGAGCGTTCACCTTTTAACATCTTATGCTGCTATTTAAAAATCAGAAAAAATAACCCCGTCGCGGCTGGCAGCTTTTTCCGCCTGCACGGAAACCTGTCCCGGGTCCTTGCCGTCCTCCTCAAAAATGACTAGGCTATTCAGGCCTGCCTTCAACCAGCATTCAGGAATATATAAACCCGGCGCCGCCGTCTTTTCCGGGTAACGGCCCAGATTATGCCCATTGACCCAGACAGATCCATGCCCTAATCCCTCCGTATGCACCCGCCAGATCGGATGTGCGCCCGAAGCGCCATAAGCAGGGGCGACGAACCCGCTTCGATAAAAGCAAGGCCCATTCCGGGCTTCCGGCTTCCCCCCAGTTTCCTGGCCGCTCGCCTTTTCCGTCACTCTCGCCCCGGCTAACGGTTTCCAATCAGCCGCCAGCGGGCTCTCAGGCCCTCCCCGCATACGCCATCCCGTTACTTCTTTTCCTGGGCCGGTATAATTCGCCCGTACCGGTTTGTCAATCCCTCCCTCATTAGAGTAATTCTCCATGAACAGGGTCAGTACCAAGGGTCTTTGCAGAGTATCCAGGCCGCCGATGATCACCTCGAAAGGTTGATTCCATCCCTCATGCCGGCCTATTTTCCGGCCATTGATAAATACCGTGGCATTCTCATCCACGCTTTTAAAATTCAGCCCGATCTGCGAAACGCCTGCTGCAGGCTCCGCCAGAACCGTGCGAAACCAGCCAAACCCCTGCTTACCGCCAAAGGCATCCTGCCCGATCGCATAATCCTGCCAGCCGGTGGTGCCGGTCGCGGGAAATACACTCCGGTCGCTATCTGCCCCGGCTTCCGCTTTTAAAAACTTCCACCCTCCCAACGTGACGATCGAAGGCCCCCCTTTCCGCAGAATCGCTTTTCCGAAAAGTCCCTTGCGATCTACCGAATCCATCGCCCCCAGGTAGGCCGCCAGTTTATCACGACCATCATGCGCCGTAAAAAAAGCTAAGACATGTTGCCCTCTTGAAAGGTTAAAAGTGATTTCCCCACCCCGGATATCGCCTGTGCCCGCCGGCACGCCATCCACAAAAGCAGTCGCCCGGTCGCCGCCCTCTACCTGTAACGTATACATGCCAGCCTCATCCGTGTGAAGGGTCGTACGATACCAGGCATCCGCCGTCCCGTCGCCATCTGCCCCCATCTGCAAAGGCTGCCCGCTATATTTCCAGTCGTTGTCATAATATCCTCGTCCAGCCGGGGAAACACCTGTCCGAAACTGCCAGGGAGTCAGCGATAGTTTCCCGGTTCTACGACTCGCAATAGCCTGTCCCATCCTGGCCTCACCCGCTTTCAATGGCACCGGAGCAGGCCGATCCCCATAAAGCCATACAGGATATTCAGCGCTCTCCTGCCACGGAAATTCGGCGACCAGGTCCATCCGACCCTGCTGCGTCGGTAATTCGCCTGATTTTACGGGCATATCCCCAACATAATCCGGTCCGCAAACAATAGAATGCCTGCCCGCCGATTCCAAAAACCAGGTACGATCCGCCAGTCGGGAATTCACAGCCAATATCCTCCATTTCTTTCCCCCGACGCTGAATACATATTCAACAGGCGTGCGGGCATCTGAAAATTTCGCCTGCAGCACCACCTGCTGCCCCCCGGCCTCCTGAGCCGCCCCCACCGAAAGCGCATCCCCTCCTTTCAAAACAATCGCCTTACCCCGCACATTGAAATACAACTCCGCCGGGCTGCCCGCTTCCCCATAGATCACCATCGTCGTAATATTCCCCTGCCCGCTGATACCGAGCATCCTTACCGGCGCCCATTCCAGGGTCACCAAAGAGTCCATAGCAAAATGATGTACGACAGGAAAGATCTCACCGGGAGCTAATGACAGCGAGCCTCCCAAAGGGAGTCTCGCCCATGCAGAAAGCCCGGCGCCTTGCTTCATCGCCAGGGTCGCCGGTATTGCATTCCCGGAATGGTTATCCAGGAAAATAACATCTCCGGCCGGGCTATGCCTGGCCGTAACCGTAACAGCGGTATCCGTCTTACCACCGGCAGGGCTCATACCGGCATTATCAACAACGGCGCCCTTCCAGTCCTCGGTCGCATCCTCACTGTTCTCTAGGATCTCCGCGAAGCTTCGGGCCCACCAGCCCATCCGCTTAAACCTATAATAGATTGGACGCAGGTCCCCCGCCTGCCCTACGGCAGCCCCATAATCATAGGAAGCGGCATCTTCATCATTATTCGTATACGCGAAATTGCTGCCGCCATAGGCCATATAGTAATTATACCCATTCCCTCCGTGCGCGATGATCTTCCAGGTCCGCCGCTCATATTCACGGGCATCCTTATCCGTAGAGCCATACCCGGAATACCATACACTCCAGAATTCCGTCGACATCCAGGGATTGGGCCTCGAAGGATCATCCAAAGACGCCGCATCGCCTCCCGCATGCACCACGTCACCCGCTCCTGCTACGCCGGCGCCTCCCGCCGGTCTGCGAGGCAGATCGCCCGCCGGATCGCTGGAATGATGCAGCCCACTGAAAAAATAAGGAACTTCCAGCCCCATCGACAAAGCCTTGTCGCGCAGATGCCGGAAATATCCGTCCGGCATGACCGTACCCCATCCCTTCGGATGCTCATTTTCCAATTGCACCAATACCACCGCGCCGCCATGATGGATCTGTTGCCGGCTTACGATCGGCAATAGCTTACCGAAGAACCGGTCTACATATTTTTCAAATTCCGCATTATCCTCCCGCACACGAACCCCCGGCTTGAAACGCAGCCACAACGGATAACCCCCATTATCCCATTCCGCACAGTAATAAGGCCCCACCCGGACAATAGCATACAATCCCATATTCCTGACAAGCCGCAGGAAAGCCTCCAGGTCATGGTCTCCGCTGAAGTCCCACTGCCCTTCCCTGGGCTCATGAAAATTCCAGAAAGTATAGATCTCTATGCAATTAAAACCCGCCCGCTTGAGCCGGAGCAACCGGTCCTGCCATAAGGCACGGGGTACCCGCGCATATTCCATACCCGCCGAAACTAAAAAGACACGCTTGCCCCCCACCAAAAATCCCCTGGCGTCAAAATCGATAAAAGGTTTCGCCCGGGCAGCAGGTGGAAAAATATGATCATTGGCCCCCGGCAGATCAAAGCCAGGTTGACCATCCGCCCCCCTGAACAACAGGCAACATAAGGCTAACAGTAGGACAGGTCTCATAAATTCTTTCGGTATTTATTATACAATTCCATTGACACCGTTACGGCATCCCCTTTTTCCACAACCTCATAGCGGTCATGGCTGTTTACCCATTTCCACTCCCAATTCTTAACGGCCGCATCAACGACTTTCCAATCAAGATCAGAACCCGACGCCAGCGACTGATCCAAAGTCCGGAAAAATAATTCCCAACGGGGTTTGTAGAATCCTGCGATCAACCCGGACCATTGCCGGCAGGAGTACTCCCGTAACCCGCTCTCCTTATCGCCCCAGAGCGTAATGATATCCCGGGCATTCCATTCATACAGATCTTTTTCTGCCGGAGTGATCCCATTATCCCGGGCTTCCTTTATCCATTTGCCCAAAAGGAAATCATGCCGGGTAGCCAGGAGACGGTCCATATCATCCAGCAACTCCAGGAACTGCCGTCTATATTCCTGGTAGGCCGACGCTTCTTTCAGCCGCCAGGCTTCCGCTATCTTTTGCTGCAAAGGGCTGGCATAATTGGCCAACACCTGCCGGCTGATATCCACCAGGTCATATCGGAACCCATCGCTGCCCTTGAAAGCAGGCGCATTCTTTATAAAGAGATCCCAGGCGCTCACTAGTTTCGCCGGGTCATAATCGAGTCCCGTCAGCACCCGGTCGATCTTTTTTTCAAAAGTAGGCCGCGCCACTATAATGGACTCGTTCCCCCCTTCGCCAAGGCCGCCGTTATATACGCTGGCTTCCAGGATCCGCCAGGCCTGATCGATCGCCGAGTCAGCGGCATGCCTTTCCTTCAACGAACCAGTCGAAGCACCGGCATCTCCATAACGCTGAAGCGCATAAGTGTGTAGCCAGCCATCCACATCCACCGGGCTGTCATTCCATACATTCTCCAGCATCAGCTGGTAGAGCGCGGGATTCTGCTCGATCCCTTCCGGGGTGAGGCCGATCCCGATCATCTTACCGGAGGCCGGATCATGGAGGGCCTGCGAAGGGTCCGCAGCCGCATGGCTCATACGTCCCCACAGGCTGATGTTCCCGCCGAAATTGTGCAACATATTCCAGATCCAGGGTTTGCCGTAATAGGCATCCGTCCTGTTCCAGACGGGATGACTTTCACTGTAAAGATCCAGCAGGATCATATGGTCATTGGGTACGGCATTCAGCAGGGCCTGGATCTGTGTAGGCTTCCAATAAGCTGCATTGTAATGGAACATCCACCCCTGCATCACCCACACAGCCTTCGGATCGGCCAACGCCATCGAGGCAAATACTTTTTTACTCATCCCATCCAGGTAAGAAGAATCACTGGTAGGCGGCACATTCTCATTGAAAGTGTCAGCCGAATACAAATGGTCCGTTCCAAACGCCCGGGTCTGCGCTTCCAGGAATTTTTTGCCGATCTCCTCGAACAGAGGATCGGATGGATCCAGAATATATACATCCTCAAAACCGGCATCCCAATTGGTCTTCTTGACCCTGGCGGAGGGATAACGATCTTTGAAGGAAGGCGGAACGTGTCCCGTAAAGGCAGGTAATACCGGCTTCATCCCGAAAGCCCTTTCGGCGCTAAGTATCTTTTTCTGCAGCTCCTTATGACTATCCTTCCAATGAGCAGGCAGGGGACCACCCCAGGCGTCGATATTCCCCATCCACAACCAGGAAAAATAGGCGGGGCCACTAAAGAAGTGATCGAGCTCCTCTGTGGAAAATCCCATAGACCGGTATACTTCCTGCCAGATGGCTTCTTCACCCGTGAGGGCCAGCGGCATATTGATCCCGTTCAGGGCCATCCAGTCGATCTCCCGCTGCCAACGGGCCCAATCCCACCAGGCCATGGAATAATTGAAGGTGCAATAGTTGAGATAGTAACGATATTGATAGGGAGTCCCCTTATGGATCTTTTTAGCCACCACGGGCAATACTCCCGGCAGCCGGAGGTTCGTCCCGTTCCAGGTGATCAGACAATGACAATATTCCTTCAGATAATAGTTGAGGGCCGATGCCACACTCACCCCGTTGCTTCCACGAAGTATGATCTTGCCGGCGCCTCCGGAATTACCCGCAGTCTTTACGGCTTCCACCTCAAAGACATCCTTCCCTTTCTCCGGCGCTATATACTCTATCACAAACAAGGCCGCCTTATCCCCGACGATCCGCTGCAGAAAAGCGTCCAACGCCTGTTTATCCAGGGTCCCGGGCGATCCCACCGGCGGGAAGGCCCCTGTCTCCCCGGAAAAAACAGCCTGACAAAAAAATACCATCCCGGCGGCTAAAACCCATTTCATTCCTTTCATGGTTCATAACAGTTTTAAAAAAGGAACCTATAAAAGATTTCACCTTCTATAGGTTCCTTCGCAAATTACTCCAGAAATCGTCAAAACCTGAATTTCTATAGAGTCCCCATCGGGCAGGGATTAATAATTCTTATTCTGCAGGATCACCCCCTTGCTTTCATCGATGATCTCCTGCGGAAGAGGCATATAATAATTCTTAGGCCTCGTAAAAGTACGGGCGGGAATAATAACCGACCCATTGTAAGGAGCCAGCGGCGAAGCCGCCTTGGGCTTGCCGACGATCGTGTCCAGGTTGATGATTTTATCCTTGTCCCAACGCAGCAGATCCTGCCAACGGATATTCTCGCCACCCAGCTCTACCCTGCGCTCATGGATCAGCTGCCCCATTCCGGCGCCGGATACCGGCAACAAATGGGCCCGGGTACGAACGGCATTGATCTCCGCATCACCGCTGCCCGCTCCATTCAATCTTATCTTGGCTTCCGCCACCAGCAAATACACATCGGCCGTTCTTAAAACAGGCTGTTTCAGGTCATAATCTACCCCCCCATCCCCACTGGGCATAAAGGCCGTATACTTGCGGATAGTATATCCCGTGGTAGACATGCTGGGCAACATGCGGCCCGTAGACTTACCCGTCATTCCCATAAACATCTGGTAAGCATCCCCGCTCGCAATAGTCACCATATTGGTCTGATTAGGAATAGTATCTCCCACCGAAACCAGGGTAGCTCTTTTACGGATCGTATCGCCCGCTTCGAATTCATCGGCGAAATTCTGCGTGGGATGGTGAAAACCCCAGCCCTGCCAGGACCTTGGCGTGAAATAAGTACTGATAGCCGAAGCAGGAACATTCGAGATCTCCTGGTTTTTATTCCAAACCCCAAAAAGGATCTCCGTATTACTCTCCTGCTGACCCAGCGTAAAATTATCAGTATAATTGGTAGCCAGCGCATAGTTAGGATCATTGATAACATTCGATCCATACTGGATAGCCTGAGAGAATTTATCTTCGAACATATACAACTTGCATAACAGTCCCCAGGCAGCGCCCTTGCTCACCCTGCCCTTATCGGCATTCCCATAAACGACATCCGGCAACAGACTGGCGGCTTTCAGCAGATCCGATTCCACCTGCGCCCGGATCGTATCCACAGAAGACTTGGCGACATTATAACTGGCAGACTGTACGTTACCCTCCAGGATCATCGGCACATCCCCATAGATCTGGCTAAGCACGAAATAAGCATGCGCCCTTAAAAAATAAGCTTCCCCCAAAGACCGGTTACGGATCGCACTGTCCATCACCGGGACCTTTGGAATATAAATGATCGCATTGTTCGCACGGGCGATCTGCTCATAGGCAAAAGGCCAGGTGATATAGATCAATTGCAGCGTGGGGTCGATATTGAATCGCTCGATCGCCTTGAAATCCGGATGGTCTCCATCCACGGCAATATCATCCGACTGATCATCATAAGCATACAGGTCATGACCCACCCAGTCTTCCGTAAAAAGCACATTGTAAATCCCCAATACGCCGGCGAGCACGTCATCCTGGTTGCGCCAATAGTTACTGGTCGTATATTCCCCGGTAGGAGTCTGATCCAGGGGCTTCTTAATACATCCGTAGAACAGGCAGATGGACAGCACCGCCAGCAGGGAAAATAATAAATAGTTCCTATTATTGAATAATCGTTTCATATACCGAATGGTTTAAGAGCCTAAAAATTGATTGTTGCACCGATCATAAAATTCCGGGTTGGCGGGTATTGCGCCAGATCCACCCCTCTCTGAAGGCCCGTGGCAGAGGAACTGGAAGAACCGGAACCAGGGTTGGAAGGATTCCCTGCATAAGGGGAACCCGTAGCCGTATAACCCAGCTCCGGCGTATAGCCCGGATATTTCGTGATCGTGAACAGGTTATACCCGGTGACATAAATACGGACATCGGGTAATTGCCAATCGCTGATGCTTAATTTGGAGACCGTATACCCCAACGAAAGGCTCTTCAAAGAAACATAAGCGCCATTTTTAACCCAGAGGTCGGAAGACCGGTAGTTAGCATTCAGGTTATTGATACTGAGCCGGGGTATGCTGTTGCTCGTACCGGCCCCATGCCAGCGGTTCTTCTGATCGGCATACCAGTTATATACCTGCGTGGCATCCAACCCGGAAAGACGATCGGCATCATACAACTGAAAGCCCGTCGCCCCGGTGAAATTGAAAGCCAGATCGAAATGGCTGTAGTTGACAGATCCATGGAATCCGAATACAAACTTCGGATTAGGATCCCCGAGACGCACCCGGTCCTTATCATTGATGACCCCATCGCCATTGATATCCAGGAACCGTACATCCCCGGGCTTGATATTCGCCTTGTTGGGATCGTTCGCAATACCGGGATCCTTATCGATATCGCTTTGCGACTGGTAAAGACCGCCCGTGCGGAATCCAAAGAAAGAGGCGATCGGCTGCCCCTCATAAGTCCGGGATATATCGGTATTTTCCCTGCCATAAGGCGTCGACGCGAGATAGGTAGAATTACCGTATAACTTGGTGACCTTATTACGTAAGAAAGAACCGTTCACACCCAGTGAATAACTAAGCTTGCCTACCGTATTCTGATAATTCAATTCGATTTCCAGGCCATGGTTGTTCAGGCTGCCCAGGTTATAATCCGGTAACGTGATATTACCGGGGTCATCCGGCAGATTGTTCTGCGCTCCAAAAGTCTCCACCAGCTGATAAGGGATCAGCATATCGGAAGTATTCTTATTGAAATAGGTGAGGGTCGCCGTCAGATGGTTATTCAAAGCGGCCAGCTCCACCGCTACATTAGTCGTTACCGCCCTCTCCCAGGTAATATTCGGATTGGCCAGGCTGGTAATATAGGCCCCGTTATAATTCGTGGTGGTCGTTCCCAGGTTATAGCCATATCCGCCCCCGCCTGTTCCACCGCCACTGCCGACACGGATAATGCTCAGGTATTGAAAATCACCCACGTTCTGGTTACCCAGCTGCCCCCAGCCCCCGGTGAATTTTACGGAATTAATTACTTTCTTCATGCCTTCTCCATAGAACTTCTCGTCAGAGAGATGCCAGCCGGCTGAGAAAGCCGGGAAATAACCCCAACGCTTACCCGGCGCAAACTTGCTGGAGCCATCCGCCCTGAAAGTTGCCGTCAGCAGGTATTTATTTCTGTAGGCATAGTTACCGCGGACAAAATAAGATTGTAATCCCCAGTTGGCATAGTTGCCGCCATAATTGGCGGAGCTGCTGCTGTTACCGAGATTCAGCACCCGCTGATCGGTGCTGGTATCCGAAAAGCCTGTCCTGGAAGCTCCGAAAAAATTACCGTCAAAAGTCTGGGCGGAATAGCCGCCGGTTAAAGTCAGCGCATGCACCCCTCCGAAAAGATGGTTGTACGTAAGATAATATTCCTCCAGCGGACTTTTGGTTTTATAAAAAGACTGGCTTAGCGCGGCGATCGAAGGACCACGGGTCTGACCCGGCATGGCATTATCAAATTCATAGTAATCATTGCTGCTGAAATCATATCCGTAATTGGCCCGGATCTTCAGCCCTTTCAAGATCTCCAGCTCGACATAGGCATTCGCGAGCAACCGGTTCGTCTTACTGTATTTCTGGATCTCATTGGCCGTAGCGAGAGGATTATTGATATCGCCTAGTTGATTGTCTGCCTGGGAAGTACCCCAGCTTCCATCGGCATTCTTTACCGGGATAGCCGGGTTGAAACGGATCGCGCTCCATACCAGTCCGGTCTGGGAAGATTTGGTATTGGGCGCTGCCCCATCAGTATTGGAATACACGATATTCTCTCCCACCTTAAGCCGGCTTCCTATCTTATGCTCTGAATTAAGACGAAAACTATATCGCTTAAAATAAGAATTCGGGATCATCCCCTTCTCATTGTAATAGTTTCCGGAAAGACTGTAATTGCTACTGGCATTTCCCCCCCGGAGGGCGACATCTGCATTCTGCACATTGCCCGTCCCGAAAAGAGCCCGCTGCCAGTCAGTACGCTGAACGGAATAATAAGGATTGCTCCATACCGTAGGTACGGAGAGCCCGTCATTGGTATAGGCTTCTGTCTTCAGGCTCACCAGGTCGGGAGCCGACAGCATGGGAAGATATTTCGATGCTTTCTTGGTGCCGGCATATACGTTCACCGATGTCTTCAGCGCTTCACCGTAATTGCCTTTTTTGGTGGTGATCAGCACCACCCCGTTGGCCGCCCGGGAACCATAGATGGCAGAGGCAGAAGCATCCTTGAGTATTTCAACACTGGCAATATCATTGGTATTCACGTCATTCAACCCTCCCGAAGGCACTCCGTCGATGACGATCAGCGGATCGGAGTTGTTGATCGTACCCGTCCCCAGTATCCGGATGCTGGGGATATTCCCGGGACTGCCATCGTCATGCACGATATCTACACCGGTAGCCCTTCCTTGTAAGGCATCCCCTACATTACTGACCGGCAGATTCCTGATATCCTCCCCTTTCACGCTGCTGACCGAACCCGTCAGGTCCCTTTTCCGCTGAGACCCATACCCTACTACCACCATATCCGTCAGCCCCGTAGCAGACACCTGCAGCGTTATAGAGATATTCACAGGCTGATCGTTACTGACCGTGATGCTTTTCCGCACGCTCTTATATCCTACAAAAGAAATTTCGATCTCATAATTGCCGTTGGGAAGATTGAGCTGGAATTTCCCTTGCTTGTTCGTAACGGTCCCGGTACCCAGGCCCTTCACGGTCACAGCAGCCCCCTCGATGGGAGCGTTGTTCTCATCCTTCACCGTTCCGGTAACCTGTGTGGGAGGAGCGACAGGGGGGCTATGAGGGGCCTCCTTCTCCTTGACCACAATGACCTTCTCATGTATGACATACGTGAAAGGCTGATCTCTAAAACAAATAGCCAGTACGTCCTCTACAGACCCATTGCTGACCCGGATAGTCACTTTTTTGGCCTTATCCAGCATATGGCTGTTGAACATAAAACTGTAACCGGTCTGCTGCTGCAAGATCTCGAAGATCTGCTCGAGGGAGGCGTGGCTTTTGTAAATCGTCACCGTTTGAGAGAGCCCGGTGGCGCTAACCTGTAAAGAGACAGTTAGCAGTAGAATGGCAGTTAATCTCATAATCGATAGCATTTGAGATGACAAAAGCCGCCGTTTGGGCATGGCTTTGCCATTTGCAGTTACCTTCATACTTTTGTGAAGTTTGGTTTAACAATACAGTGTCATTTCGCTTTGGCCTGTTCAGGACAACCAATCTATTCGCCAGGGGCGGCTCCAATCGCTCCTGGTTTTTTATTGGATTTTTCGACCGCCCCCCTTTAGGGCAATACAATGATCTTCTTCCCTTCGATCTGAAAATGCACCGTTCCGGTCAGTTCCAGCGTATGCAATAGCTCCGATATATTCTGGGTCCGTGGAACGATACCCGTAAAATCCTGATCCGTTTTCAAAGTATTATAGATTACATCCACATTATACCATCTCTCCACCTCCCGCATCAATTCCCGGATGCTGGTCTCCTTAAACCGGAACATTCCATTCTTCCAGGCTACGACCTGTTCCGTATTGACATCCGCCACCTGGAGCGACCGGGCCTCATTGTCAGCGATCGCCTGTCTCCCAGGCGCAAGGCTCACCTCCGACGCAGAAAGCTTCACTTTCACCGCCCCTTCCAGTAAAGTAGTGCGGATGCTTTGCTCATTCTCATACGCCTTGATATTGAAATGAGTACCCAATACCTGGACATTGATCCCTTCTCTCCCGCTCCCTAAAGGAGGGACTACATAAACCCTGAAAGGCATAGCAGCATTTTTAGCTATTTCAAAGTAGGCCTCTCCCGTTAGTTCGACCAACCGCTCCTTTCCGACAAAAGAGGTCGGGAAACGAAGAGAAGAGGCGGCATTCAGCCAGACCTTACTGCCATCGGGCAATATCACCTGGTACTGACCTCCACGAGGTGTTGAAATAGCATTGTACAACACTTCCCCCGTATGTTTATTTTTGGTATCATAGGCCAGTGCGCCCGCATCCACTTTCACAATACTCGTATTTCCCTGTTGCCCGATCAACCCGTCGTGCGCGCTATCGAGAACAATGGTAGCGCCATTGGCCAGGGTCAGGACAGCCTTGTTACCGCCGGGATGGATATCGTTGTTGGTATGCACAGTAGCCACGGGGATTGTCTTGTTTATTTTGCTTTTATGAAGGGCCCGGTACGCGACAGCGCCTGTCACAACCACGATCACCGCAGCAGCTACCCTCACCCAGCCCAGGGACAAGACTCTTTTCCGGACAGGCGATAGCGTAGCTGACCGGATCGCATACCACATCCTGTCCCAATTTCTGAGAGGGAGGACGATTTCTTCTTCCTCATCATTATTCTTATCGAGAATAAGGTCTTTCAGCAATGCCGGGCTCTCTTCCGATTGCAGCAGCCTCAACATTTCTTCCACTTCCTCCTTCGTCGCCTGGCCACTGCTATATTGCTGCAATAAATAAGATATCCTGTCTTTCCCCATAGCTTATAAATAAGATCCATCGCTATAGAGTCCGCTGAGAAGAAAAAGGATGAGGTGAAAACGGGTTTTTTTAAAAGAATTTCAGGAAAACAGGCCCACGATGAGCCAAAAAACAGATAAGGCATTATCTTTCATGTAGTTGCGAATCAACTTCATCGCTTGTATCAAATGACTTTTCACCGTGTGAGGAGATAGTTTCAGCGTCTTTGCAATTTCATGAGTACTCTTACCCTCCCGGCGGTTCAATTCATAAATGAGCTTTTTCTGAGGGGACAACTGTCCGACGGCCTTGTTTATAAATTTCTGACCTTCATTGGCATAGATCGTTTCTTCCGTCTCATTACTGGACTCCTTTGCATTCCACAAAGACAGTTTAAGGATCCTCGCCTTATTCGCCTCGTTTTTCAAATACCGGCTTACCTTATTATATAAAATCGTGTAGAAATAAGCCCTGGCGTCCTTGACACCGGAGAGATGGCCCCTCCCCGTCCAGACGCTGATAAATACATCTTGTGTTATTTCTTCCGCGGCGAAGGCTGAATGGGTCCATTTGAAAGCCAGTGTATAGATCCTTCCCCTGCATTGGCGGAAAAAAGCTTCAAAAGCTGCTTCGTCTCCCGCTGCAATCGCTTCAAAAAAAGCCTTATAGTCACTATCGGACGGTAAACTGGCCATAGTTATTCCTAAGTTGCTACTAATTAGTTTGGTGGTGTCGCTCGATAACCAGATTAAAGTTAGCAGAAATTATTAAATATGTAATAATTTCATTTGATGAATTTATTAAGGTTCCTGGTTATCGCACTCCCTCTTTTTGCTTCCTGCCGGCAAAAAGAAAAACCCGGTACGCTCTTCACGGAAATGCCTTCCTCCATTACGCATATTGATTTCCGTAATGATATCAAAGAGAATGCAGACTATAATATCCTCACCTATGAATACCTGTACAACGGCGCCGGAGTGGCAGTCGGAGACGTCAACGGAGACGGCCTTCCCGATATTTATTTTACCGGCAATATGACCCCGGATAAACTCTACCTCAATAAAGGAAATTTCCAGTTCGAAGATGTCACCGATAAAGCGGGAGTCCGTGGACGTGACCGGTGGAAGACAGGGGCCGTGATGGCAGATGTCAACGGCGATGGCCTGCTCGATATCTTTGTCTGCTACTCCGGACCGGGCTCCGATGCGGACAGGGCCGACGAACTATATATCAACAACGGAGTGAAGGACGGTATCCCCACCTTTACCGAGAGCGCGAAAAAATACGGACTCGATGCTCCGGGGACCTATACCACCACCGTAGCCTTTTTTGACTTCGATCATGACGGGGACCTGGATATGTTCATGGTCAATCATGCCGACATGTTCTTCAATCCTTTCTTCAACACGGATAAATTGCGGGCAAAAAGACATCCGCAATTCGGCAACCGCCTGTACCGCAATGACGGCGGGCATTTTACAGATATCAGTGAGCAGGCCCATATCGACGGAAGCGGCCTCAATTTCGGGCTCAGCGTGGCTACCAGCGATATCAACGGAGACGGATGGCCTGACATTTATGTCACCAATGATTACGATGAACGTGATTTTCTGTACCTCAACAACCATGACGGCACTTTCCGGGAAGCATTGACCAAGGCGGCCAACCATATTTCCGAATTCGCGATGGGCTCGGATATCGCCGACTATAACAATGACGGGAAGCCCGATATCGTCGTGCTGGACATGCTGCCGGAAGACAACCATCGCCAAAAGCTGCTCCGGGGCGCCGACAATTATGATAAATATACCCTTCGGGCAGATCATGGCTTTCATCACCAGCAGATGAGGAATACCCTCCAGCTGAACAACGGCAATGGCCCCGACAGCATTCCCCTCTTCAGTGAAGTGGGTCAGTTGGCCGGCATGTCCAATACGGACTGGAGCTGGTCTCCCCTGCTGGCAGATTTTGATAATGACGGATGGAAGGACCTGTTCATTTCCAATGGCATCCTCCGGGACATTACCAACCTGGATTTCGTGAAATATACTTCCGGTTATTCGGTGGGCCAGGCAGAGAAAAGTGGCGATAAATTCGAAATGTGGCAACTGGTGCAGAAAATGCCTTCTACCAAAATGACTAATTACCTCTTCCACAACAATCATGACCTCACTTTTAGCAATACCTCCGCCGAATGGGGGCTAAGCCGAAAAGCCATCAGTAACGGAGCCGCCTATGCGGACCTGGACAATGACGGAGACCTCGACCTGGTGATCAATACCCTCAACGACGGCCCCATTATCTACCGGAATAATGCCTCGGAACAGCACAAAGGACATTACCTGCGCATCCGTCTGCAAGGACGATCGCCCAATACCCTCGCGATCGGGGCGAAAGTATATGTGACTACTTCCCAGGGCACTCAATTCCAGGAACAATACCTTTCCCGGGGATTTCAATCCTCCGTCGACCCCGTCATGCATATCGGCACCGGCCCCGACTCCTTGATCCAATCCGTCACCGTGGTCTGGCCCGGGGATCGGGTCTGGCCTGGGAATCGGGTCACCTGGCTTGCCAACGTCAGGGCAGATACGCTGTTGACTCTTTCGGAAACAGCAGCGACCCGACCCGACCCGCCCTACCAAGGAGACTCCGCATTCCCTCACACACAGCTCTTCACCGATATCACCGCTGCCTCCGGCATCAGCTATACCCACCAGGGTTCCGGTTTCGTCGACTTTAAAGTATACCCCTTATTGCCCTACCAGGTATCGCGGGTAGGCCCCTGCCTGGCGAAGGGAGATGTCAACGGCGATGGTCTGGAAGACCTGTTCATCGGCGGCAGCTCCGGCCAGGAAAGCAGGCTCTACCTGCAAACTTCAGAAGGAGTCTTCCGGCCTGCCACCCTCCAACCCTGGAATTCGGACAAGGACCACATCAATACCGGCGCCCTGTTCTTCGATGCCGACGGAGACGGAGACCTGGACCTTTACCTGGTCAGCGGAGGAGCCGATTATCCCCAGGGTAGCCGCAACTACCAGGACCGCCTCTTTGAAAATGACGGCAAAGGCAACTTCACCCTGGTGGCCGATGCGTTGCCGGCTGAGACCATCAGCGGCGCCTGCGCAAGGGCCGCCGATTATAATAAAGATGGACGCCCCGACCTCTTCGTGGGAGGCAAGCTAGCGCCCGGACTTTTCCCCTCTACCCCCGAAAGCTTTCTCCTGAAGAATATCAGCCGGCCCGGTCATATCCGGTTTGAGAGAGATAGTACGGGGCAAGACAGCCTGCTGGCCCACACGGGTACAGGCCCCGGCATGGTGTCGGACGCCTGCTGGATCGACCTTAACAAAGATGGCTGGCCCGACCTGGTCCTGGCAGGGGCTTTCATGCCGATCACCATCTTCGAAAACAAAGCAGGCAGGCTCGTCGATCAAACCAAAGCCTACGGCCTCGATCATACCCAGGGCTGGTGGACCAGCATACTGGCGGCGGACTTCGATCACGACGGAGATACCGACCTGGTGATCGGCAACCTCGGCACCAATACCCAGTTCAAAGCTTCGGCCACCGAACCCCTGCGGATCTACTACGGGGACTTCAGCGGCAACAAAACTTTCGACCCCATCCTCACGTACTATATCCAGGGCAAAAGCTATCCTTATGCGTCCCGGGACGAACTGCTTCGGGAGCTTCCCGCGAGCCAGAAAAAATTCAGCCGTTACGCTGCCTATGCCGACGCACAGATAGAAGATATGTTCACCCCTGAACAAGTAGCCGCGGCAGGAGTAAAAGAGATCCGCATTCTGTCATCCCTCTACCTGCATAACGACGGCAAACGGCATTGGACACAGCATCCCCTTCCACAACGGGCACAGATCAGCATGATCAACGGGCTGGTCCCGTCAACAATCAACGGAAAGGAATCCCTTGTGCTGGCCGGCAATTTTTTTCCCTTCCGGGCACAACTCGGCCCCCTGGATGCGGGCATCGGCCTGGTCCTGCAAATGGACGAACACAGGCATTTTATCAGCCAGCCCTATGATCAAACGGGATTGCTGATTCCCGGCGATGTGCGGAGCCTGATCGGCCTCAAAGGGAAAAAACAGGAGTTCATCGTGGCGGCATCTTATAACGGGGCTGTTCAGGTGCTGAGAAAGCAACAATAGCGCTCATCCCGCCGGCGGAGATCCCTACATTTTCACCAGCCGGGAACTTTTCATCCCGCCCCCATTCACCCGGATAAAATAAAGGCCCCTGGGAAGGTCGGCAATATTCAATTGGAAAGAGGTCCCGGTGATCCGGGTGACCATCAGTCTCTGCCCAACCTGGTCATAGACCTCCAGCAGGGAGCCGACATAAGATAGTTCAGAGATGCTCACCGATACGGTATTAACGGCAGGGTTAGGATAGATCCGAAGAGCCGGCCCGTCATTGACGCCGGAAGAAGGCCCGGTAGTCGTAGGCCCGCTGGATGCGGGACTTCCGGTCAGCGCATTGGAGGTAAGCAGGGCCGCGCGGAAACCACCTTCCGCAAACAGGGTCCGCATCCGACTACGCTGTCCGTAGGTGAACAAATGCATACCGATATCATCGGTAAAATCCATATAGTTCATATATAAATTGCCAAAAGGAGTATTCCCGCACGAAAAGATCATACCACTGGGATCTCCCCGGGTAGCCGCCTGCTGTTGAGGAGTATCGTCGACGTAATCATTCCCGCAATCCGCATCCCCCCAGATATGGATCAGGTTGAGCCAGTGCCCGATCTCATGCGTCGCCGTCCTGCCAAGATTAAAAGGAGCGGCTGCCGTCCCCGTCGTCCCGAAAGCCGTATAGAGGATAGTGACCCCGTCTGTCGCTTTAGAAGCGCCTGGAAGACTGGAATAACCGAGAATTCCTCCTGTTAGGTTACCCACCCAGATGTTCAGGTAGCGGTCCCGGTCCCAGGCATCATCACCCCCTCTTGCCGTGAACTTGATAGCATCGTCGACCTGGAAGGATGGCATATTGGTATGCTTACGAACAATACCCGTAGTCGCATTACCATCAGTATCTATGTTGGCTAATACGAACTGAAAGCCGCAATCGGCTGCCAACGGACTATAGTAACCGGGTATTTTTGCGGTATCGGGATTTTGCTTGCGATAATCCTGGTTCAGGACATCGATCTGGGATTGTACCTGCGCATCGCTTATATTCTGCCGGGCAGCGTTGTAGACAATATGAACGACAACAGGGATCCGGATCACGCCAACTCCTTTGCCGGCAGGTTCTGTGCCGGTGACTTCTACCGTAGAACTTTGCAGTCGCTGACGGGTAAATGCTTCTATCTGTTGTATTTTAACCGCCAGCTCCGGATTAGTCCGGATCATCTCCTGCTTGTATTCAACGGAACGACAGTCCTGTTGAGCAACAGAGAGTAAGCTGAACGACAATAAAGCCGACAAGAGTAAAAAAAATCTCATTATACCTTCATTTACAGAGGGTAGTTCATCGGTATTGGTTGTTGAAAGGTGTCTTGCGCAGATGTTACCCCATGGGCATAGCGATTACCTATTGCCCTGGATCACATTTACATAGTGATTGATAGAAACAATTGATCAATAAATGACAATATACCAGATAGGAATTGGAGGGTTCATCAGGCAGGATATTCTACGGTTCGGTTTTTTGATCTGTGAATAGTACCCTTTCGAAGAAACTAACTTAGCAGAATTGGGGCGCAGGGCGGTATTCAGACGATAAGCTACTGTAAAACAATACATTTTTTATCGTATATCAAAATTTTTAAGAGAAAATTTAAGCAGACAGGTTTATTATTAAGAGACCTGAAGCTTATTTTTGCCCTTTATCAGCACTTTTTCTATGATCAGGAAAATCCCATTCATTATTATACTGGCCTTTTTTGCTTCCTGTAACAACGCTTCCCGGCAGGATACTCCCGCGGCGGAGGGGGAAAAAACAACCGATAATACCCCTCCGGTCATCAACTACAGCGTCGTACAGGTGTTACCTCATGATACCTCCTCTTTTACAGAAGGACTACTGGTCCATGACGGCCAATTATATGAAAGCACGGGAACGGAACCTGGTATGCCCATAAGCCGCAAGTCCCTCTTCGGAATCGTAGACCCCAAAACCGGGAAGATCAGCGCCAAGGCCGAACTGGACAGGAATAAGTACTTTGGAGAAGGCATCGCCTTTCTGAAAGACAAAGTCTACCAGCTGACCTGGACTACCAAAATAGGCTTCATCTACGATGCCAAAAGCTTTAAAAAAACGGGAGAATTCACGATTCCCGTTAAAGAAGGCTGGGGAATGACCACGGATGGTACCAACCTGATCATGAGTGACGGCAGCAGCAATATAAGTTATGTAGACCCCGTCACCTTCAGACTGGTAAAAATCGTAGGCGTGACGGATAACAATGGCCCCGTAAGCAATATCAATGAACTGGAGCTAATCAACGGCTTCCTGTATGCCAATCAATGGCAGACCAACTATATCCTGAAGATCGATCCCTCCAGCGGCAAAGTGGTGGGCAGACTGGACCTTACCTCCCTCGTGAATGAAGCAAGGAATAAATATGGCGCCAGCGATACCCTCAATGGCATTGCCTATGACTCCACCACCGGGAAAATATATGTTACCGGAAAATTATGGCCGAATATCTACGAGATAAAATTCACGATCTGAGCCCCTTTTAGGGAGTTGGATTCATTTCATTTCTCCGGATCGGGCAGCCGCAGGGGTAGTTCCAGCCAGGCCAGCCCCACATTACGACGCATATGGCTATCGGCGCCCGGGGGAATTTCAGCAGCGTCATTACCGTCATAGAATATAGCCAGCCGGTTACCATTTTTAACCACGGACGGCAGACCGATGATATGTTTGCTCCAGCTGCAATTAACAGAATCCAATACGATGGCCTTATTTTCAGGATCCCATTTATCGAGATCCTTTGTCCAGTACACCCATATGGCGTCCGTATATTCCAGGTTTCCCCTTATACCCACATGATCGGTAAAGACAAACCATGTCTTGTTCGCGGGCTCATAGTAAACGGCAGAATTTTCCACCTGCTCCTTCTGGGGAAGGAAGGGAGTTGCATCCGGCGTCCACGCGCTATCCAGGTTCTTTGTCCGGGCATAGCTCAACGTGCGCTTTATCACCGGCACATCGGTCGATGCGGCAAAGAGCATCAGATATTCATCCCCATGTTTAATGACGTTCCCGGGGCTGACCGATCCGGCATAATAAGTGCCGGGCGCCGTTCGAATAGGGATAATATCATAACGCTTTTTCCATGGCCCTCCGGGAGCATTGCTTTCCGCTTTTTTTGTGAGATAAGGGAAGGCAGGAATATTGTTCGGCGCGGGTGATACGTGGGGGGTGCCCAAATAAAACATATGCCACTTTACCCCGTCATAATAAACGCTTCCATAGGAAGCAGATCTTGAATCTTCGCTGCCTGGCTCCCCGTAATCCAATATCGGGCCTTTCACCTGCCAGTTTACCAGGTCCTTGCTGGTAGCCAGACAAGCGAGCCAGCCTTTACGCCCGGCCCCATCATAATGCATATAATAAGTCCCATGATCTTCAAATACAAAAACGTCCCTTGCCCCAAGATAATCGCTGCTGTCCGGGCCGGCGCCATATTTCAAAACGACCCCCTGATCTTTGGCATCAAGACGGTACCTGGCGGAAGGGCGGCCATCGGCATAAGAAGGCACGGATACCGCGACTTTCACGGGTGACCCCTGTTCCTGGGTTGCCGTGCAGGAACCCAGGAACAGCATAAGCATACCCGGGACAATTGCGTACAAAAGTTCTTTAGCCATCGCTCTTTTTAATGTGATTTATAAATAAGCGGATTTTGCTCATTATTATTCAACAGGTCGCCCACTTTGATCTGGCGCAGATAACTATCCGGAAGGATATTAGGCTTCCCATTGTA